>Ga0157364_1004586_pt1 | contig 13828 bp, 8 predicted proteins | sample AttsexASBM2_FD_111476 | JGI IMG/M metagenome (GOLD analysis project Ga0157364, IMG submission 111476) | Fungus gardens microbial communities from leaf cutter ant in Ribeirão Preto, State of São Paulo, Brazil - Atta sexdens ASBM2 | ecosystem: Host-associated > Fungi > Mycelium > Unclassified ... | reverse complement strand
CCAGTCCTGTTTTTTGTTGATGAGGGATTAAAACGCAGTCAGCAAATGTTTGCCGATCTGAACAAATACGCAATACGTCCTAGTCCTTCACTGTCATCACTCTACGATCACCGTGATGCTAGCTCTAGTCTGGCGCGTTATCTGGCTATGTCTGTTGAACCGTTTATCGGAATGACTGAGCTTGAAAAATCAGGAATCAGCCAACGTTCCAATAAATTGTTTACTTTGAGTAGCATCAAGCAGGCAACTCGTGCACTACTGGGTAAAGATCCCAAAGAAGAAAATTTTGAAGAGTGCACTCAACTCGCAGCAAACTACTGGAAAGCTATTTTTAATGTCATGCCAGACTGGCAGCTAGCCGCTAAAAAAGAGGTGTCACCTGTTCAGCTACGCCAGGATTACGTGCATGCTCACGGTATTGCTTTGCAGGCGCTCGGACAACTTGGGCATTGCCTGCTGGCAAACTATCCTGAGCACTGGCCAGATAAAATCGCTGCCCTCAAAACCTTTAACTGGCGCAGAAACAATCCAGATCTGATAAAGCGCGCAATGCAGCACGGTAAGCTGAGTAAAACCAGTTCGGCAATCCAACTTACGTGCAATGCATTAAAGACCGCACTTTCAATTCCCCTCACTCCTGAAGAACAGGAGCTTGAAACTCAAATGGTTACCTTATGAGTAAATTAGTTCAGGCCTTCGATCTGGCTGAATATGAAGATTTTATTAATCAGGAACAGTTCGCTGGGCGTCCCTTAGCCGAATATGTTGCTGAAGTACAAAGAATTTACTGCGCAGATAAACGTCCGTGGGTAATTGGCTACAGTGGAGGGAAAGATTCTTCCGCAGTGATCACGCTGGTGTATCTGGCATTACTCGGCTTACCCCCGACAATGCGCAGTAAAGATGTTTTTTTGGTCTCGTCCGATACGTTGGTTGAAACTCCAGTAGTTGTAGATTTGATTAAGAAAACAATGCTTCAGATTGAGGCGGGTGCAAAGCGTAACGGCCTGCCAATAACTCAACATGCAGTAACGCCCAAAACCAACGAAACCTTCTGGGTAAATTTGCTTGGTAAAGGTTATCCAGCCCCAACCCGTAGCTTCCGTTGGTGTACTGAACGTATGAAGATCAACCCGGTTAGTGACTTTATTAAAGATAAGGTCAGCCAGTTTGATGAAGTCATTGTGGTTCTCGGTTCACGTAGCAGCGAAAGTGCCTCCCGTGCTCAAGTAATTGCAAAACACAAAATCGATGGCTCGCGCCTGGCACGGCATACCACGCTAGCAAACGCATTTATCTATACTCCTATTGATACATGGGATGTAGAAGACGTCTGGAAGCTACTGCGCGGCGCATTTCGCTATGCCCCTGAAGATATCAACGAATGGGAAAGCCCGTGGGGCGGAAACAACCGCCCGCTGTGGACATTGTATATGGATTCTTCTGCACAAGGCGAATGCCCACTAGTTATTGATGAAAGCACCCCGTCATGCGGAAATTCTCGTTTTGGCTGCTGGACTTGTACTGTCGTTACCAAAGATAAGGCAATGGAAAGCCTAATACAGAATGGTGAGGAGTGGATGTCTCCACTCCTGAAGTATCGTGATCTATTGGCCTTAACTACCGATCCAGTCAACAAAGATACTTACCGTAACTACAAGCGTCGTACAGGTAAAGTAAGCTATCAGTATGCGAAGGAGGGTGAAGAACTCAATGCTGAGCGTAAGCACGTGCCCGGCCCATACTGGCTTAAATATCGTCAACAGTGGTTAAAGGAGTTGCTAACGATTGAGCGTGATATGAATGCTCAAGGCAACGCTATTACTTTAATTACTGAACCTGAATTGCATGCTATACGTCAACAATGGCTGAAGGATCCCAATGAGCCTGACTGGTACGACACTTTACCGAGTATTTATCGCGAAGTTTATGGGCAGGATCTGGACTGGGTTATAGACGATCAATCACGTTTTGATGCCAGCGATGCCGAACTTCTCGAGCAAATTGCCCAAGGGTTTGATGTTGTTCCTGAAATGGTCATGAAATTGATTGAACTTGAAGTTTCGATGGAAGGCCTTAGCCGTCGTCAGGGGATCTTTGACAAGCTAGGGACAATCCTCAAGCAAGATTGGGGGAGCCTTGAGGAGATAAAAGAGCAGCAAGAAGTTTTGCAAAAACGTAATGAGCGTGATGTACATCAGGAAGAGGTTGCCAGCATAGAAGCCGAACTGCAGGTTCTTCAACGAAGAATTGCTGAAGTCTGCGGACCAAGCCTGCTTACCAGTGAGGAAGAAGAACATGTTAATTAAACAACTGGTACTGCGTAATTATCGAGTTTTCAATGGAACTCATGTTATCGACCTGGCTCCTAAAAAAAGACAGAATAACCATAATCCGCGCCCTATCGTCTTGTTCGGTGGGTTGAACGGCGCAGGTAAGACATCAATACTTTCCGCTATCCGCTTGGCACTTTACGGAAGGCTTGCATTTGGTTTAACAACTCAGCAGCAAGAGTATGTTGAAGAGCTTAGCACCCTAGTGCACAATGGCTCAACTTTGGGTGAACAACCTGATGAGGCATCAATTGAGCTCATTTTCACATATAATAAAGGTGGCCAAGAGGCTGAATTTACTGTTACCCGTACTTGGCAAAAAGGTAAACGAGACAAATTGTCATTACAGCAGGATGGTAAACTCATTGAAGGACTCGGTTATGATCAATGCCAAGGCTTTTTAAATGAATTAATCCCGCATGGCATAGCAGACCTATTTTTCTTTGATGGTGAAAAAATTGCGGAGCTTGCTGAGGACGAATCGGGAATCATTCTCCGTACCGCTGTGCGTCGTCTGCTAGGTTTGGATCTGCTTGAGAAGCTTCGTAACGATCTAACCATCTTCATTAAAAGACAGCAATCTGGTCAACTCATTGAATCACACAAGCAGAAACTGCTCGAACTTGAAAAACAGATTACTGAGTATGCTTTCAAAACAGAGCAGATTCTTGAAAAGGCTGATTTTGCTAAATTACGTATTGAGTTAATTTGTAAGGAAATTGTACAGAATGAAACCCTTCTTAACGCGCAAGGTGGTGCTTTTGCTCAAACAAAAACTCAAGAAAAACAGAAGGTCGAGACTCTTTTAAAAGAAAAAGATCGCCTAGAAAAAGCGCTTCGTCATGAGTGTGATAGCTCATTACCATATACTTTAGCTCCTAAGACTTTGAGTCGTTTGCTCGAACAGATTAGTGCCGAGACGCAAATAAAACAGGCAAATAGCTTTGAAAAGGAATTAAATAAATTCCTCAATCAATTAAAAAACGACATTTCTTTTCGTTCAGGAAGTACAGGAAAAATTGCTGCTGAGGCTATAGAAGATAACCTCAAAACATATCTTTCTGAAAAGCCTAAAGGTGAATTGCTGTTTGATATTTCTGAGCGTGAAGCTGGGATGATCCAACAGTCCATCGAACAGGATAGTAAGAAAGCTTGGCAACGTTTTGACCTTTATCGTAGCCAGCTGGCAGAAGTAGAAGAGCAATTAGAGCAGGCCGCAGCAAACATTGCACGGGCCCCGGAAGATGATCAACTTATGGGTATTTTTGAAAGACTTCGCGAGCTGGAGCGTCAACGTGAAGCTAAGCGTTTAGAGTATCGCTCATTGCTGGAAGAAGCCAAACATACCAAATTAATGCAACTTGACTGCGCTCGCCAAGTTCAAAAAGCCCACGACTCGGCACGCAATCAGCATAGCTCTGATAGCGCATTCAAAAATGCGCAAGAAACAATTAATTTGCTTGATCGCTATAGCGAACTCTTAACAAAAGCACGAGTGAAAACACTTTCAGCTAATTTTGAAATTGCTTATCGTAAGTTAGCTAGAAAAGAAGATTTGCAGCTTAACGCACATATAAACCCTGAAAGTTTTGATGTCGAACTTGTGGATGAGCACAATAAAGTTATCAACCGTAAATTGCTCTCCGCTGGAGAGAAACAGATTTATGCGATAGCGATTCTAGAAGCACTGGCAAAGACATCTGGGCGAGATCTGCCGGTGATAATTGATACTCCGCTAGGACGCTTAGATTCTCAGCATAGAGATAAGCTAATCAATCACTATTTCCCTTATGCTAGCCACCAAGTCGTATTATTATCGACTGATACAGAAGTGGATGAAAGATATTTTGTTGACCAGCTTCGCGATGACATTTCTCATGCTTATGAGATTGTGTTCAATGCAAAAACGAAATCATCTTCGCTTAAATCTGGTTATTTCTGGGAATTAACCAAGGAGGTTGTGTAATGCTTCCGAATAGAATGCAGCTTAGCCGAAAAACAGAAGAACAGCTTAAACGTTTAAAAATTCATACTGGTTTAACTCCAAATATAGCGGCACGTTTAGCTTTCTTCCGCTCTGTTGAGAGTGGTTATCGTTATTCACCTAAAAATGATACTTCAAAACTTGATGGAACGTTAGTTTTGGATAAAATCACTTGGCTGGGTGAAACCCTTCAAAGTACAGAATTAATTCTTAAAATGTTATACCATCATGACGAACCTAAACTCCTTACAAAAGCTTGGGCATCTCATGTGGAAGATGGAATTTCATCTTTAAGAAACTACAAAAGTTTAAAAGAGTTTTCTCAAGCCCTTTAGTGTATGAGCCCCAAGTTATGGGGCTCAATTTTACTTAGTCATATTCTATATCTGATTCTGTTGAACCCGACTCGATAGTATCGATGACTTCATACTCATCGAATTTTACGTCAAAATCCACACATTTTGGAATAAATTCTTTATATATATCCGGAATTTCAATAAATCCTTCATCTTCCTTAAATGGAACAGACCATCTTTCTATTGCAAACTTAACAAGGTCAAGCTCTCTTTTTAAAATGTTAAGCTCTTTCCAAGATGACCCATCAGTATATGACTGTATATTTTTTTCTGAGTTAGTAGCCTTTTTGTGTGTATAGTAATAATCACACTCTGGATCATATATTTTTTTGTCGATAGATTTCCTTCCTAAATATGAGTTACCCTTTGTTAAAACAAGGTTACCTAGTCTATTCACATATTTATCTGCCATCAAAGAGTTTGGCCAATGTTTTTCCCACCACCCAGAGTCTCTATTCTCCTGGGGAAGGATATGCTCGATGGAGTTATCTTTTTCTTCATCGGATCTTGCCCAAGGAATACGTTGAACTCCTGAAGCAGAAATACTGACCTCATACTCGTATAAAAAATAATAAAGGTAATTTAACCAGTTTTTATAATTAAGATCACCACTCATTAGTTTACTTATAGAAGTCTTTAAATTAGCGCTAGCATTCAAAAGCTTTCCTATCTCACTAATTATAAAATCAAAACCTTTATTATTTTTTAGCACCTGGTTAGCAATATCAAGTATCACCTTTGAATTTTTGTCAACACGATATCTTGATAATGCATGCATTCTAAAAGTATAAATTTCGCAAGCTCTGCAAACCTTTTCAAACTCATTTTTCCCTGTTTCAGTTTGAGATGCCAAGAAAGCTGCAGTCAGTATTTTTTTGGTTACACCTTGCAATCCCAAATTATCAATCGAATCGAGCCATTGCCCAGCAGATTTAGTACATAAAGTATTATAATACAATTCTTTATTTCTAGAGTTGATGAATCCGAAAGCTTCAGAATATGTTACCCAGTAGTCAATAAAACCTTTAAAGCTTCTTTCTTTCTGGGCATTCTCTCCCTCCAGTAAGGCGCGATATTCCTTCACGAAAGAATCGTGGACATCATTGTTCCCAGTATTGACACCATGATATACCGAATAAAGCTCTGCAATAAATGAATTCTCTACATTCCTTGAGCTAACTTTAAATTTTTCTAAATTACTTATTGCTGAGTACCATTTATCCTCAGGAGCTATATCCATACCTCTTTTATCGGATATAAGAATACAAAAATTCTTTATTTTATCAAACTCAGTTAAAGGGAGACCTCGAGAATTAATCGCATCGAAAGTCAAATACCTATCAATTCGGGCACTTGCAAGATCCACATCAATAATTTGCACCTGCTTACAAACTTTATTTCTTAACTCAATTAAGTCATCTCTTAAGTCTATTTTATTGACAATGGCTGCGATATGTTCTTTAGCTTTTTGTAAGCAACGCATTGGTGGAGTAATAACTCCAGGTAAAGATGGCGAGCCGAGAATATGATGTTTAAGGCACTCATCCAAAGCTCTATTCTGGTTTTCAATCCTAATGCTTATCGAGCCTTTTTTATATGTTATTAGTCTGTTAAGGCCATCTGATTCTACTGTCTCTTTCTCGTCAACTTCTAAAAATCTGCGGCGTAACTCATTTATGATAAGTAAGAACGTCGTAAGTCGTTGCTGGCCATCTTCAAGGATGTACTTGTAGGTGGGAGTTTTATCGATTTCGTCTGTGAAATCATCACATTTTGTACAAATAACTGTACCTAAGTAATGAGATTGATCCCCCATTAGATCGAGGTCACTGAACAAATCATCTATCTCTTTAGATGTCCAACTATAACCACGCTGGTTTTTAGGTATCACATACACCCGCGAACCAAACATTTTCTCCAAACTGATCATATCCATATCCACGATGATTGAAAGGCCAAGTTATACCAAGCCTTGTACCATGTTGAAAAGCGTCAACTAACCTTCTTGAGAGAATGAATGAGTGAATTGTTCTGATAGCTTCAGAAAAAAATCAAGATTTAGTGTGAAGCCAAGATTAAAGAATCAACATAAGAGTTTGAATTAAAAGTAAAAAATCAAAGAACTTTTTATCATTTCCCTGTTTTATCTGAATCTTTCTAGTTCTCAAGGCATTGATTATCATTCGAGTAAAGCATGCTCTTGATGCAGAAAGTAGGCTTGGTCCAGACCGACCGCTTCTGACCGATGCATGGCGCAACCGAGTATGGCAGCGTAACATAGATCTTTACAGCAGCCATCTGGTGGGAAATTGCGAGAAAACGCATGCATTCTCAATCAAGCCATTGCAAGTTAGCGGATTACGCGGCTTCCATAAACAGGCATAATCTGATAACAACTTTTGATATCCATTCGCTTCATCTTCACGCCGCACATATAGTAATATTAGGAGAGAAAAAATAAATATTAATAGTGGCAGGCTCCCTTCTGCTGACCTGAAGCATTTCCAGCAAATTTCAAATATGGTGAAAATGCAAACTGCCACAAGCGCAGATGTTCAGGTAAGTAAAGATAACATGCCAGCGACGATATTCAGAAATGATCTCATTGTGTTAGCTGGCGGCAGATAACCATTCAATCGGTTGAAACTTCGCAAAATTTACGGGTGTAGCGCTATCAATAGTCAAAGGGGTAAAAGCATCTCGCCTGTTCGCTAAAGGCAGCAAAAACAGGTCACCATTAAAAGAATCACTCATGTTTTCCTCTGATAACAAACATCCAAAGCTTGGACTATACATGATACCTGACCGAAAATTCTCCCACTGATGCCTCGTCAATAAAGCAGGTATTTAAAATTTTATTATAATTATCAAAAATGAAGAATAGAAAAACATTTATCTTTCATAGAGATAAATAAAGCGTAATCTTCCATGGGTTATCATGTGATGTCAGATCACATGTCATCCAAAGGGAACATATTTATCAGAATAAAAATTTCAACTTAAAATTTATGATGAAGCTCTATGACCATCATAAGTAAAACCAAAACGCTAAAGTAGACTGAAGAGAATATTTTCATGTATAGTATTAGCAAAGTTAATGCTTTGGTGCAGATTTCCTGTGGAGATAGCTGGCGAGAAAAATTAACAACATGATATTACTAATTTTTTTCACTTTAACCTTCGGCGAGCCATAAGTATATGTTAAAAACAGCTGGGTTGAAATTTTCTTACTCATCAGAAAATAGTTCTATTGTAAAAGATTTTTATGTGCCGGCGCTAAAAAATGGCACATCCTATGATCGCGCTGTTGGATTTTTCTCATCATCTTCATTAAGTGTTGCTGCGCGGGGGCTAGCCCCCCTACTGGAATCTGGTGGTATAATGCGATTAATAATTGGTTATCCTGTTAGTGCAGACGATTTTGAGGCTATAAAAAACGGCATAGGAATTAGTGAACATTTTAACGCGCTTGAACACAGCGCTACAAATTTTTTTGAAAACCTGCAAGATAATCTTGAATGCCGCCGATTTGATGCCCTTTCTTTTCTCGTTGCATCCAATCGTTTGCTAATCCGTTTTGCATTTAGACCTCGAGGTATGTATCACGAAAAAATTGGCATAATACGTGATGCAGATAATTTTCGGGTTGCTTTTATAGGCTCAGCGAACGAAACAGAGAATGCTTTGAATGATAGTCTAAACTCTGAATCTATCAATGCCTATTTTAGCTGGGATGAAGTTATATACAAATATTATGGCTTAGATATTGAAGAACGATTTGAAAAACTTTGGAAAGATGAACAGCCTGTCACTAAAACTATCCCTGCAAGTCAGGAGTTTATAAGTAAGTTAGCTGATTATCATGCTGGTAAAAACATTAAAGATATCATCAATGAGCTTGAGACGTTAGAGCAACAAAATCAGGATGAAGTCGAAGAAAAACATTATCATTTACCAAAACTACCCGAATTTATTGGCCGAAAAAAATATAAATTAAGACCTCACCAAAAGTTAGCTTTAGAGTCATGGGGAAAGAATAATTATCGAGGCATTCTCAAGCTAGCAACCGGATCTGGTAAAACTGTCACTGCTTTACATGCTTGCACAAAACTATCAGTACATGAACATTTTAACCGAGGGCTGTGTGTAGTAGTTGCTGTGCCTTATCAAGGTCTAGCTGAGCAATGGTTTGAAGAAATGAAGCTATTTAAAATCAATGCATTATTGTGCTATAAAACACAAGACATTTGGTTGCAAAAACTTAAAAATAAAGTGTCCGAGTTTAATCTGGTCACATCCAAATCTTTTATGGCTATTGTAGTTGTTAACAATACCCTGCAAAAACCATTTTTTATAAATGAGCTTAGTAAAATTAACACCGAAAGAATTTTATTTATTATTGATGAATGTCATAACCACGCTAATCATAAGTTACTCAGTATTTTACCAAAAGCCAGTTTAAGACTTGGACTATCGGCCACACCATGGACAAAGAATGAAAAAGAAAAGCAAGAAATGCTGACCAATTATTATGGAGAAGTTGTAGCCGAGTATGGACTCAAGGAAGCAATTGATGATGAAGTATTATGCCCTTATGATTACTTCCCTGTAATATGCAAAATGAATATTGAAGAGGCTGAAAAATATGAAGCTTTATCATTATCTATAGCTAAAATTGAATCAATAAAGGAAAAGGGAGGCCCTGTGAATGAAGATGCACTAATGCATCTTTATTTAAAAAGGACGCGACTGCTGGGAAATTTAAAGTCTAAGTTAACTATTTTGGACCGCATTATAGAAAAAAATGGAGTTCAATCGCATACGTTATTTTATTGTGGAGAAGGCGGTATTGAAAGCGAACTTGATGATAGTGAAAAAAGCATCGATGAAGTGACTACAATTTTACATAAAAGAGGCTGGCGAACTTCGAAATTCACAAGCGAGCAATCTTTAACGGTGAGAAAGAATATAATGGAAAGTTTCAAAAATGCAAATATCGATGCACTGGTTTCTAAGCGTGTTTTAGATGAAGGTATTGATGTACCAGCATGTAGCCAAGCATTTTTGATGGCAAGCACTCGTAATGAAAGACAATATATTCAAAGGCGCGGCCGTGTATTACGACGTGCACCTAATAAAGAAAAAGCAATAATTTATGACTTTGTTGTTGCACCACCCGTAAATTTCAAAAACAAAAGTTGTTTTGATGTTATGATGAAACAAGAAATGCTTAGAGTTGAAGAATTTTCTTTGTTAAGTTTAAACAAACCTCAATTGGAATCTGATTATGACTATTGATGAAGTTAAAGAATATTTGGAAAAATTAAAAACTCATCCTGAAATACTTGAAGAGTCCTTATCCAGCTTTGAGTCAACAATTTACAAGGTAATACTTGCTGAAAAAAAATACTCTTACGGTCTAGAAAAAACTACGGCAGCATCTCGTCAATCAGAAATTGAGCGCATTATTCTTCAAGGCTTCGAGGATTCTAAAAATGAAAATAAAGCGAATTAAATTATCCAACTTCAGACAATTTTATGGTAAGAATAATATTATTGAGTTTTCAACCGATAATAACCGCAATGTAACTCTTATTCACGCGGAAAATGGAGTAGGAAAAACAACTATACTTAATAGCATTCTTTGGTGTTTCTACGAAAAATTTACTGCAGACTTTGAAAACAAAAGCAGCCTTGTAAATATTGATTCTTTAATGCAGGGTATTTATGAATGCGAAGTAGAAGTTGAATTTTTGCATGAAGGAAAAACGTATAGCGCAACAAGGAAATATTTGGAATCTACAAGGAATTCAACTTTGGAGTTGTTTGTTATCGATAATGGTAACTATCAGCCTATACGAAGTGATAAACAGCTACTCAATAGTGTAATACCTGAAGAGATGGCAGAATACTTCCTTTTTCATGGGGAAGGTATTTCTCACCTTCAATCTAAGGAAAAAAACTTTCGTAATGCAATCCGCGATGTTTTAGGCTTTAATCTTGCAAAACAAGCCATTGAGGATATGGAGATAATTAAGCATAATTGGCAAAATAAAATCTTAAAGAGTAACGCGGAAGAAAACAAGTATAATAAAGCATTGACTGAACTAACTGCTGCGGAATCAAAACTTAAAGAATATCAAGCTAAAAAAAAGCAAGTAAATGAAGAGTTACATGATTTAAATTCAGAAAAAAAAGATATTGAAGAACAAATTATAAACTGCAAGGTTTTTGATGCAAACGAAATCAAAAAAAACATATCTCAAGCTGAACACAATAAATTTAGGCGTAATGAAAATTTATATCATTATGAAAAAAACAGGCAACGGCTTATCCAGAATTACGGTTGGCGAGTTTTTGGTTTTGAACTTAGTGAGGACAGTCTTGACTTCATTGACAAAAAAACATTAACTGGAAGGATACCTGCTCCTTACGATAAAACTTTAGTTGATGATATTCTTTCTTCCGAAAAATGTATTTGTGGTCGTCGAGTCAAACCTGATTCTTCAGAGTATCAATCAATTGTTAATCTTTTAGACCGCGCCAATACCTATGAATTAAAAGCTAATTTATTGAAAGCACGTTCCTTTGCGCAAGTGATTGGTAAAGAAGCAAGTGCATTCATTGAGGAATTCAATATAGTCAACAAAAATATTAATGAGCTACGGCATGAGATTGCTGATATTGAAGGAAAAATCTCAAATCTCACTGCTAAACTTGATAGTATTGATGATACTCATCTGAGGTTGTTGCGCGCTAGAGAGAAAGATATTTCTTGTAAGACATCAAAATTAGAATCAACTTTGAATTTCTTAATACTTGAAAATGAAAATTACAATATTTTGGTACAGCAAAAAAAGCGAGACACTCAAAAGTACATGCCCAATAGCGGTGAGAACTTCAAGATCCAAGAACGCATTCATTATCTCCAAAAAATAATTGATACTTGTAACGATAAGATTCAAACAACCGAAAGTGATTCTAAATTACGCATTGCCAGTTTTGTGAATGAAATACTCGAGAACTTCAGCAGGAAAGCATTCAAGGTAAAAATGAGTAATGATTTCAACTTTGAAATGGTGCGTGAAGATGGTGGAATCGTAGCTAAAAGTAAAGGAGAAAAGCTCCTTTTGAATCTAGCTTTTGTATCTGCTTTAATTAGGCTTGCAGCGCAGCGCAGCAAAGCACAAGGCAAGTTTTTACAACCCGGCACGGTTGCTCCATTTATTATTGATGCACCATTTGGTGAACTTGATGAAGCCTATAGAAAAGCAACTGCTAACTTTTTACCTGAAAATTCTGAACAGCTTGTGCTCCTACTTTCATCTTCACACTGGAGAGGAACAGTAGGAGAAGAGATTAAAAATAAAGTCGGGAAAGAATATGTATTAATCTCTCATAAAAAAGCCCCGCAAGGTACTAAACCGCTTGATGAGATCTTAATTGATGGTAACATCATCAATCAATCTCATTATAACTGTGTCTTTGATGGCACGTCAATTTTTGAGATAAAATAATGGCTAACATATTTATAGATAGAAAATATAGTAGCATCTGTACTAAATTAGTTGATGACAAAATTATAAATACAGGTGAAAAAATATTCAAAACTTATATGGATCTGGCTGTCTTTGCCGCAATGGTTGCCGTTAACAAGGGTAAGGCACCTTTAGAAAATGCTGGACCAGAAATTCCTGAAAGTGTTTTTTTTAATAATAATAAAGAAGGATTGGTTTATCTAATAGCTCTCTTAGACACCAAGGATCCTCATATTCTAAAAGATGACAAGATGTGTTGGAAAATTTTCCAAGATTATGTTAATGCAGGAATGTCTGAAATCTCAGGTTGGTTAATCGAAAGTGCAACTGACCCAACTGGCGTTGATACTTTACTTAATTGTATTGCGTCTAAAGCTGTCCAATTACTTGATATGGACAGGGGAGTGGGCAAAGTGCCAATTATTGATTTTTAGCCATTTCTAAAAAAAAGTCCGGAACATTCATATAATGCAATTTGTTTCGGACGCTACATTTTATACTAATTAATTTATGGAAATTCTTATCGACTCTTACCGAAAATAGAATAATAAAATCCTTACTAATTCATAGTACTAATGATTTTATATTATAGTAATTTATAGACTAAGCTATTTATCAACCTTAACAAAATATCTCCCATAAAAGCAGGGAGAGATTTACGGCAACGAGTATCATATTTCGCTCAAGACATGCAGCAAAGTGCGCAAAAAATTTTGCAGCAGTACTAAAGGGAAATTCGGCGTAGTGTCTATCTTGAACAACAGTCAGTGCCCGGCCATATTAATAGCAGAGTTGGATTCAATTTATTTTTTTTGCACGGCTTAGCGCATCCTTGCCGTACATGCTGTTGGGGACGCTGAGCTACGTCATGCCAGCCACTATCATTAAGCCTTAATAAATACCAAAAGCTAGCTGGTTTTCAGCTTATCAAGCTCCACATTTCAAATTTGAGAAACATTTACAGATCAAGGTAGCGCAGGATTCGTTAGCGATGATTATCATCATATCTCTAATTACTAGTACACAATTCGCGGAAGATCGTTTCAAAAAATGTAGGTCCAGCTATTTTCAGCTTAAGCTTTTTTATGATCAGTTTTGGCATTAATTTCCTAACATAACTTTTTTTAGCTTCGTCACGCTTAGTATGTGCCTCAACAAGCCTTACCGTCAGCCAGACGCCAAAGGCAAGCCGGCCTTCCTTTTTGTCGGCTTGCCTTCAGTATTTAATAAGCTAGAACATTGATCTTTTCGTCGTAATATTAAGATATAAACCGCCACTATCAGCCTTTTATAATTTTTTTGTTTAGGCTTTATAGCGCCGCGGGCATTCAACTTCATTTTAGGAAAACATTTCTTATCGAAGCGAGGATGCTTCCAATTATGTTATGTTTCTAAAGGAGTCGGGAGTGCAACAGATGCATTTGGATGATGCAGGATGATAGAATTAGCCTATATGATTATTTTTTGCTTTCTCGGAAGGAATTGACAGGATACTGGTGCCGAAGGCCGGACTCGAACCGGCACGTATTTCTACGGTTGATTTTGAATCAACTGCGTCTACCGATTTCGCCACTCCGGCACGGAAGGGATGCGGAAAACGTTGAGGATTATACCGTT
>Ga0157364_1004585_pt1 | contig 13829 bp, 9 predicted proteins | sample AttsexASBM2_FD_111476 | JGI IMG/M metagenome (GOLD analysis project Ga0157364, IMG submission 111476) | Fungus gardens microbial communities from leaf cutter ant in Ribeirão Preto, State of São Paulo, Brazil - Atta sexdens ASBM2 | ecosystem: Host-associated > Fungi > Mycelium > Unclassified ... | reverse complement strand
GACATAGTGCCCCCGCATGGATATTAGTGGACGAGACTGAAGGGGGGTGGACTTACCGGTATCATTGGCACCGAGAATAGCACTACAGGAATCCATCCTGGTAAGGATAGTCCATTCCTGCCCGAGTAGAAAAAGACAGCATCATCGGAGGCAATGACCAGTGGTGCTGATGTCCTCACCTCCTTCCAGATTGGTACAACTCAAAGCAAAAGACAAAAGCAATTCTGCTTATTTGTGACTGTGCTTTTTTTTAATTCAACAGTTTATTACACGGGGCTCGAGGGCAGTCCGTGGTAGCTACTTCATAACTACTTACATTAAGATGCAAACAACATGAAGAGAAAAAGAAAAAGACATGAAAATCAGCAAAAAGCAATACATCAAATGCTAATTGACTATGTAATACTTTCTCCAAAGGAGAACGCATTACTGATAAACTCTATAAAAAGAGTAAAGTGAGCTATTGTATCCCTCCTTGGATTCCAATATTCATTGTATCTTCTACATTCGTGAAGAATGTGTTACCTTGTTTCAATCAGATAGTGACCACATGGGCACTTTGTCAGGCATGGTTCACACTGGGGTGGAAGTCTGCAGAATAGACTTGGAGATGTGCAGACTTGTGAAACAACCTTGGCTTCAGCTTATGTGCTGTGCCATCTATCTGCCATGTGGTCACAACTTCAGATGATAGGGAGAAGTCTGAGATGGGAGTGAGTGCTGATTGATGTGTCACCATTGAACACCAGAGATCAAGTTCAATAAGAGTTATCTTTGTCGATTATCAAACTAGTGAATTACAGTGTAACTACTAGTCTTATATACAAATGGATAGTATAGGAGATGTTCAGGGTTTTAGTGGTAAAACCCCTATTGCCCCGAGTGGAGGTTTCAGTATTGAGACACTGACAGGGATAATGTAAGAAAGCAAAATGATGGTCTTCAATTTATTTTATTTTATTTTTTCCTTTTCATTTCCTTTTCAATTATTTTATATTTTTCTATTTTTAGAACTCTAGGGGTTAGGGTTAGAAGTGATCGGTCACACTATCACATCAGTCACATTTGATGGTGTGGTTACAACATTGATCATGAGACTTGAGAAAAGGAAGTAGAAGGTTCTGGAAAAAGTAACATCATACAACATAGATAACACATGTTGACCTCATGCTTAACACATGGTCATTTAGGGTAGGGTGCACAGTAGTTAGCATGGACCATCTGTAGAAGTATATAAGGTAGACTATTTTGTAAAGAGCTCTCTATCGAGTTCTCTTGTAGCTTCTCTAATACAAGAGTTTGACCTTTATCCTACTCTAAGGATTTAAGGTTATAACAGGTAACTCTGTCATGGAAGACCAAGTTGAATAGAAGTATCTCTGCCATGGAAGACGGAATATCTGGATAGTTGCAGCACTACCATAAGACATGTTGTAAGAAAGGTGGGCTTGTATAATTTGGAGATGATATCACCATGGTGTTGTGACAACCACTTATCACAAGGACAAATGATCATACAAGCAATAAATCTCTTAAGATGGATATCAAGTGGAAATTTCACAAGAGAACTCAACAAGAAGTCTCTGCTAAATTAGAGTTCTATATATACAAAACATGCTTGGTCCGTGCTACCAATATTTAACCCTATCCTAATGTCCATGCTTCATCCTCATTCCTGCCTTATATTCTATTCAAGACTATCATGTGTATTCCATGTACTCTGACATCATCTTCTAGATCCTTCCATCATGTTCTAGGCTTGTGATGTCACATCATGTGACCTGTCATGTGACTTTATTGTCATGTGCTTCTTCATCATTCTTCAAAATAAAAAGAAAAGAAAAAGAAAAGTAAACTCAGAAAAATAAAATAAAATAAAATCGTCAGTGCTCAAAGTGTCCCATAACACATGGGGATGTAATTTCTGGACAGGTGAACTTGCATATAACATACTTAAATTCTTCCCGAGGGAAAAATCTAAGCCAGTACTTATCTATAGGCATATAATTTACTGTGGCTCTTGAAGCTCTCACACACAGCAAATTTGAGTGTCCAAAGTATTTAAGTCATGGTCTACCTTTGGTATATGAGGGTTCAATTAGTTTATTGTCATCATTGAGAAGTTCTAGAAAGTGTTGACTCTTTGTGTCTGACAATTGGAATGTTATTTTCCATCTACTGAGAATATCGTTGCATTTGTTTTCCTGCTGAAATCCCATGACAACTTGTATGGGTAGTTGGGAATGAGATGAAAGTTTTTAGTCTCCTTATCCACTATGTCATGGAAGGACCATTTGCAATAACTAGGGCAATTCCAGAATTCTATGGTATTATTGCAATCTTTGTTAAAGAATTTTCTGAGTTCTCCAGAAATTGACAACACATGAAATAGGTGTGATGATGAGTCAAATATTTTTTTCACAGCATGGATGGAGTTGGTGATGATGATGATTCACCCAATATTGGACAAATTAGTAGCCTAGTTAATACCACATCTAATGACAAAGATCCCAGCTTCAGTGGATGTAACATTTATGGTGTGGTGGACATTCTTGATAATCAGTCTATTATGAACATGGATATTGTGAGTTTGCACTTCTGTTAGGGGCAATTTACACTGACTATGTTTATCCACAAATGTAGTATAAAAGTAGGAGTAGAAGGGTGAACTTAGCAATTACACAAGGAACTGGAGATGGTGCTACATAGATAATCAATCTTGCTTCAACAGATGATGGGAGCTCAGAAGGATCTTAATAAGTGTAGCTCAAATCCAAGTTAATTATCAGACTGAGGAATAGTATATAATAGTTAATATTTCTTAAGTATGGAAGTGCAGATCTAATAATACTTTGCTGTTGTATATACTCTAGGTAGTTGTTCAGAGCTCCATGAGATCAATGAGAACTGAAGGGTGTTACAAACTCAAGTTCTTAAAGTTGAACAAGCAAATAAACCTTGTATTGGGTCGATAGAAAACTCTATACAAGATTATCTACCTTATATACTAATCTCTAATGGTCTGTGTGAGCTACTTCTAGCCTACCCTAAATGACTATGTGTATGTTATAAGGTCAACACATGTTGTACATATTGTATAATGTCATCCTTCCAGAACCTTCTACCTCCTTCCATGCATTTTATGACTTGTGACTGTGTCATCTAATGTAACCTGCTGTGTGACAGTATGATCTCATTACTCTAAACCTAACCCTAAGTTCTAAAAATAGAAAAAAATGAAAAGGAAATCAAAAGGAGAATAAAAATAGACAAGAAAAGGAAAATAGATTAAGTCTACTGTTTTCATCTTTGACACAGGGTTTGGTATTTGGATTAATTGGAATAGAGTACAATCTGCACCAGAAGAGGATAGGAAGAGTATGGATATTAGATGGTATATAACAGCTTCAAGCTTTAGAAGGAACTCAAGCTATATTGTCTAAATAGAACAGAGCTTATTATTATAACTCAGAAAGTGTGGACAGATATTTAGGGTTAGGGTTAGGACCCTAGTAATAATTATTAGTCTATGGCTAGAGAGAGATACAGGCACGTGACTAGGAAGTCACATGACATTACGTCATAAGCCTGGAGTAGTCTAGAGCAGTCTGGAAGGACTTAGAATCTAGAAGGATCGGGAAGAGTCTAGAGTAGGAGTTAAGGTTAGGAGTAATGTCAAGGGATAATGGTTCCTCATGGTGTATACATGGTGCACACATGTACAGCAGAAATTAAAGAGTATGACATCAAGGCACATGTATATAGCATGGTGGCCTTATGGTGGATGAGTAATAAGACATGAGGTAAAAGCATGGACTTTAGGGTAAGAGTAGCATAGTCATAGCACAGATCAAGAATATAAGTATATAAGTAGAGATAGATCCTGTAAAGAGTTCTCCATTGAGTTCTCTTGTATAAACCCTACACAAGGTTCTTCCCATTGACCAACCCTAAGGTCTTTGAGTTGTAACATTTATCTTCAGAAAGAAGATGGAATAAGATCTCCCAAAGATAGCAGCTATCATAAGTACTCTACAGTTTATTCTAATCTAGTAGAATAGTAATAAGGTAGTTAAGAAATGATAGAGTCTAGATAACTAAGAATCCTAATAGAAATACTTAAAAGATTACTGTCAGGTTTAAAAACAATAGACTTCAATTTTATTTTATTTTATTTTATTTTCTATTTTCATTTTATTTTTATTTTCTATTTTTAGAACTCTAGAGTTAGGGTTAGAAGTAATGATCAGTCACAGTAACAGTCACAAATCACGAGATATAAGAGAAAGGGGTAGAAGAAAGTAATGTCATACTATATGTACATTATATGTTGATCTTATGCCTAACACATGGTCATTTAGGGTAGGGTACACAGTAGTTAGCACAGACCATTTAAATAGGTATATAAGGTAGACTATCTTGTAAAGGGCTCTCTATTGAGTTCTCTTATGTTTACTCTAATACAAGGGTTTGATCTTGTATCTCACTCTAAAAGTTTAAGGTTATAACAATTACCAAGAAAGACAAGGGCCCACCTATACTAGAGCACTGATTGTTATGTTCTCAAGATCTTAGAGTTGATTAAGAAAAAGAACCTTGTATATGAGTTACACAAGAGAACTCAATGGAGTTCTCAGTATAAAGTATTTATCTTATATATGCTAAACTACTGGTCTGTACTACTAACCTTAGCCTACCCTAAAAACTGTATATATTATATGTTATTAACATATGAGATAACATTATTGTTCTAGGTCCTTCTATGTTCTTTTGTGACATGTGATAATTTGTGACAGTCATGTGTGATGTCATACTAACTCTTAATTCTAAGTTTGAAAAATAAAATAAAATGGAAAATAAAATACAAATCAGAACAAAAAATAAAAATATTAAAGTCCACTATCTTTAACTCTGATAGTGGTAGCTGCTACTATTAGAGTTTAGGAAATAGGATGTTATGATTGACACCTCATGTCTATAGAAAGGCCTCTGCATGTTTCATAGAGTCAAAAGTAACTGAGTAATAGAAATAAATGATAGGATCACTGCAATCCTTTCCTATCTTAGAAAGGGCATAGCTGGGATTTATACCCAAAAAAATCTCAATGAGCTAGACAAAGAAACAGGAGCTCAAGATTGGAACAAATTTGTATAAGAGATCAAAACAACATTCAGTAACAAAACCAAAGCAGCAGATACTGAATAGAAGATAGAAACCTTCAAGCAAGGAAAGAAGAATATAGCAGACTTCATGATTGAATTCAAGGCATTAGCTATGAAAGCTAATACAGACAAACTACATACTATCTTTTTACTGAAGAATATGTAGGCAAATATAATTAAGATGATATTGGGATATCCACTAATAGCAGCTCTAAAGACACTTAAAGAGTGGAAAGTAGCAATCATATCAGTAGGACAAGGATATAAATCTACAGAAGGACAACAAGATTATAGGACAGAATCAGAAATACTTATGAACATTGGGAAATCCAAAGAGAACTTCAAGAACAGGAAGTTTAAATGCTTCAACTGCAATATATATAGATATTTAGCAAAGAACTGCAAGAGGCCAAAAAAAGAAAGAGACATTAGGAAGTGTTATAAATGCGAATGAGTAGGGTATATTACCAAAGACTATAGGACAGGACAAAAGATGAAGAATTAAAATGTTCAAGACATAGAAACAGACACAGAGAAAGAGGATAAGGAGCAGGATTTTGGAGATGGTTTCAAGTAGGCATGGTACAAAGGACCTATGTAAATAAAGCTCAAAATTAATGTGATTCCTTACTGACAGAATAACAAGAAAAGAGAGCTAAATATGCAAGCAAATATCAAGACAAAGAATGGAAAAAACTACAATTGAAGATACTGGTGGACTCTGGATACATATATACAGGAATAGATAAGCAACTAGTCAAGGATAACAGGATCAAAATAAAACTGGCAGATTTTTCCTTTGAAGTATTCAATGTAGATGGTACTAAGAATGGAGAAGTAACAAGAATAGTGCCACTTGAAACAAATAATTCAGTTTCTGAAGATAGTAGAAAAGCACAATTTGTGTTTCAAGCAATCAAAATGTGACTTTAATATGGAAGAAATCCCAATTCTAGGAGTAGTAGTTGGGAGAGGACAAGTGCAAATGGAGAATGACAAAGTCAAAGCAGTCAAAGAATAGAAAACCCCACCAAGATAAGAGAAGTGAAAAGCTTCTTAGAGTTTGCAAATTTCTACAGATGGTTTATCAAGAACTTTAGTCATACAGCAAAGCCTCTTAATAAACTCAAAGAAAAGAAAGACTGGAAATGGGAAGAAGAACACTAGAAGACATTTAAAAACAAGATAACAAGTCAACTGGTACTTACTCTTCTGAAGAGAAAAGGAAAATTCAGAGTAGAAATGAATGCCTCAGAACATGTTATAGAAGGAGTTCTATCTCAGAAACAGAAAGAAAAGTGGAAACCCATTGTGTTTTTGTCCAGAGCAATACAACCAGCAGAAAGAAAATACAAGATCTATGACAAGGAGCTACTTGCTATAGTAGAAGCCTTGACAAAATAGAGGCAATATTTGTTGAATGCTACTGAGAAATTTAAAGTATGGACAGACCATGAAAATCTCAAATATTTCCAAGAACTTCACAAGTTAAACAGACAACAAGTACAATAGTATCTAAAGTTGCAAGACTATAACTTTATACTACAACATATTCCAGAAAAGACAAACACCAAAGCAGATATTTTATCAAGGAAAGACTAAGTGGATACCAAGGAGAATAACAAGAATATCCAGATGCTTAAAGAGAAAATATGGACTAGACAACAGACCACAGCAAAAGTGATGATGATATGGAGAAATCAAGTGGTAGAAGAAACTAGTTTACTAGAAGAAATATGATGGAATGGTACCAAATAACAAGAGGTACTAAAAAATTAGAAAAGGAAGATGGACAATCTTGGGAAGAAAATGGAATTGTTTACATGGATGGAAGGATCTATGTGCCAAACAATAGGAAAATCATGAACCAGTGGATATAGGATATCCAGGGCAACAATGTATAATAGAATTAATCAAAAGAAACTGTTTCTACTGGTGGCCAGGAATCAAGAATGATGTGAAGAATTATGTTCAAGGATGCTTCAAATGCCAACAAAACAAGGTGTAACATATGAAGAAGGCAGGAGAATTACATCCATTGGAAATGTCAGAAGAACCATAGCAGGAGATTAGTATCAACATCATTGGACCATTATCAAGATCAAATGGAAAAGATACCATAGTAGTTATAGTGGACCAATTTATGAAGATGACTTGACTTAAAGCAACAACAATATGTTGTTATAAGACGAGAGTATGGACAGACTTTAGGGTTAGGGTTAGTGGACAGAAATAGGACAGTAGTATATTATTAGTCTACAACAGATAGAGAGCACGTGACCTGGAAGTCATGTGATAGAGTCTAGAATGGTCTAGAAGGATCGAGAGGAGTCTAGATAGGAGTTAGGGTTAGGAGTGACGTCAAGGGACATGGGTTCCTCATGGTGTACACATGGTGTGTATATGTACAGCGGAGATTAAGAGTATGATGTCAGGACACATGTAGAAAGCATGGTGGCCTTATGGAAAACACATGTGGATGAGTAATAGGACATGAGGACAGAGCATGGACTTTAGGATCGGTAATATAATGTTGTAGCATGGACCAGGACAACGTAGTATATATAGTGGTAGATATTAGTAGGAGCTCCTTATTGAGTTCTCTTGTATCAACCCGGTATAAGGTTTAGTCTCTGAACCAACTCTAAGGTTTTGAGTCTACAACATGTGTGTCTCATCAGACAAGATTGCTAAAATCTATCAAGATGAGATTTGGAAATTACATGGAGTACCATAGAAGATTCTTAGCAACAAAGAACCTCAATTTGTGTCAAGATTTATAAAAGGATTAATAAAAGCATTGGGAACAAAAAGAATGCTATCTACAGCATATCACTCTTAGATAGATGGACAAACTGAACAAATCAATCAAGAAATTGGGACCTTCCTATGATATTATGTCAGTTATCAGCAGAACAATTAGATGAAATAGCTAGTAGTAGCAGAGTTCCAATATAACAATAAGAAGTATATAGCAACAGAACATATCCTATTCAAACTCAACTTTGGAAGACATTCATGGAAAGGGAACCTGACAGTGCAGACAGAATTTCCAAAATTAGAAGAATTCCTCATTGGACTGTAAAAAAAGTTGGGAAGAAGCTACAAAGTTGATAGAAATAGCAAAAGAAGCTATGAAAAGACAATTTGACAATAAAAGGCAAAACCTATAAGGATTAAAGGCAGGATATAATGTGTGGTTGGAAGCCAAGAATATCCATTCAAACAGACCTTCAAAAAAGCTTGACCAGAAAAGATATAGACTTTTTTTAAAAATCTTAAAGAATATTGGTCAAGAAACATTTCAGCTGGAACTTCTAGAAGGATGAATGATACATAATTTGTTTAATGAAGACATGCTGACATAATGCGGAGAACCCCAATTCAAAGGACAACACATGGAACCACCACCACCACCAGACATTGTCAACAAGGAAGAAGAGTATAAAGTGGAAGAAATCAGGAAGCACAGAAAATGAGGATGGGGAATGTAATTTTTAGTACATTGAAGAGGATATGGGAACAAACATGACCAAATTGATTGCAGGAACAGGCTTGTCTCATGCAAAAGAGGTGATTGAAGATTACTAGTTAAGGATTTTGAGTTGAAACCTATAAAAGAGGAGGGTAAAATCCCAAACTAATAGTTCCAAATCACTCTAATATTGAAATCTTCAATAGCTCAACAATTCACCACTGCTCCCACTTCCTCTAATCCATATATATCCTGAACCCTTAACAACATGGATTTAGTCAAGACAATAAATCAAGAGAAGAAAGATTAGACAAAGAAATATTATAAAATTATACAAGGAATTGAACAAATGGTGGATGTATAGGTATAACTGCAGAATATTATTAGGTTGGCAGAAGAAGCCAATACCCAAATCACAGAAATTGAATTGACAATATTGTAAGCCAGTGACAACTATCAAACACAGACAGCAGGAGACATCTTTAGCATTTCTGAAGACTTATAAAACATTGTTCAAAGTGATATGGAAAACCAGGCATATCATATCCAAAAACTGCTGGTAGATGAATTGGATAATTGCAAAGGAAAAGAAAACAATTATATAAAGGGACATATAAAAAAAATACAAGATGCATACTGTTACAAACTCAAGACTTTATAGTTAGTCAGACAAATGAATCTTGTATTGGGTTAACAAAAGAGAACTCTATACAGGATTGTCTACCTTATATACCTTAGACTACTGGTCTGTGCACTATTACTTTTAGCCTACTCTAAATGACTATATGTCTGCCTTAAGACCACCATGTATATAACACATAGTATGATATTATTCTTTCCAGAATCTTCTACTGTTTTTCATTATGGTATGTAATCATATAACAGTGTGACCATAATCTGTGACATTCCACTAATCCCTAACCCTAGTTCAAAAAATAGAATAGACTGAGAGAAACAGAAAAGAAAAGAAAAGAAAAGAAAAGAAAAGAAAAGAAAAATAAAATAGAGTCTAATCTTTGTGTTTCTAACATATACAAGCAAGAGGATATAGAGATGAAGAAACCCAAAACTGATAAAGGGAAACAACAAATTCAAGACAAGGAAGTTCTACTCTACAAGCCTTATAAAATCAATTTACTAAGACCCAAATCTCCTGAACCAATGTTCATTCAGAATAAAATCAATAATTTGGACAAATATATGAAATTCATGTAGTCACTGGTTAAAACAATACCATTTTACCCACCATCACATTACAAGTCCATACAACCATGAGGAGAACAAGACAAATAATACTGGAATGAGATTGCTATTGAATTCTTAAAGAGAAAAAATAATACAAACATAACAAGAAAAGGATTTCCAATCAAAATGTATACAGAAGGTCTACCTCATGAACCTTACTTTATCATATTAACATTGCAAGGTTGACTTATTATAGGACCTACAAAAAAGATGGTTGCATCTCATGTGGTAGGAGATCTGACATTATTGGACTAGTTCATAGGGATATGAACATTAAAAAGGGGGTATTATTATGATTAATACCTCATGTTCACAGAAAGGCCTCTGTATGTTTCATAAGATCAAGGGTCCATACTTTATGATGCAATAATCAGCTGTGCCATAGCTTGTCAAAAGATGAAAGTGGTGGACTTGATTTATTTTCATTTTCCTTTCTATTTTCATTTTCCTTTTGATTTATTTTCAATTTTCAATTTTTAGAATTTAGGGTTAGGATTAGAGTGACAAGATCATGCAGTCACATCAGATGACACAGTCACAAGTCACAAAACACATGGAAGAACATAGAAGGTTCTGGAAGGATGATATTATATAACGTGTACAATACATGTTGACCTTAAGGCAAACACATAGCTGTTTAGGGTAGGTTAGAAGTAGTTAGCATGGACCATGAGGTTTTAGTATATAAGGTAGACAATCTTGTACAGAGTTCTCTATTGAGTTCTCTTGTGTTAATCCAATATAAGGTTCTATTCATTGACCAACTCTAAGGTCTTTGAGTCGTAACATAGCTTGTCTCAGTTAGCACCTCATATAGTAAGCATTGTTTCCTCATCTTTTCCTCATGTTCAATGATATCATTTACATATGTTTGCCATATACTATTCTTATTGTTAATAGGTATATATAGTTGTAGATACAGTCTTATATCCTTATACTTTACCAATTGACTTATTCTTACTTTTCTACTCAAGTCTTTGCCTGAGTTGCAACCTAAGCCAAGCCTAAGATTGTACTATAGAAGTTGATATGAAAAACACCATAGGCTTTAGATAGGGTTTAGAGAATAGAGATACAGTATATTAACCTTATAAAGAGTATATAGACTTTAGGATAAGTTAGTTGTAGTATGTGCATAGACTATAGTTTGTAGTATATAAGATAGTCCAGTTTGTAATCTATTGAGTTCTCTTGTATTGATTCAATATAAAATTCATCTTTTGCCTAACTCTTTAGCTTAAGTTATGGCATAGTAGGGAAGTAGAAGATTTGTATTATGAACTAAAGCCCTTAGGGTTGGACAATAGAACAACTCTTGTATTGAGTAACACAAGAGAACTTGATAGAGAACTTTTTTACAAACTAATCTACCTTATATAGTCCTACAGATGGCCTGTGCTAACTACTGTGCACCCTACCCTAAACAACCATGTGTAGTCCATGAGGCCAACATGTGGTGTCCATGTTGTATGACGTCATTTGTTCTTGAATCTTCTACTAAATTCTCCCAAGTCTCATGATCTGTCTTGTGACTATACCATCAGGTTGTGACTGATGTGACAGCATGACTGATCAGTCCTAACCCTAGTTGTTCTAAAAATAGAAAATAGAAAATAAAACAGAATGAAAATAAAAATGAAAAAGAAAACTAAGATAAACCAAGTCCACCTTTTGTGATCTTGACATATGTAAGATTTATTTTATTTGTTAACTTATAACTACTATGCCTTGTATATTTTTCATATTGTATTAGTTAGCACCTCATGTAGTAGTAAAGGCTTCTGTATATTCTCCTTATGTTTCTCTTATTGTTTTTCTCAAGAACACCTTTCTCTTTATTCATGGTCATTGAGTATATATAATTGTAGATATAATCCTATATCTTTACACAAGCCTTTGTCTAACTTACAATTTAAGCTAAGATTAGAATAATAACAGAAATGTAAGTTTTATTCTGTATCAGTAAAGTATCTGAGATGTATTGTTTCTGTTATGACCTTAGGCTTGGCTTAGGTTGCAACTTAGGCAAAGACTTAAGTAAGAAATGAATCAATTAGTAAAGCATAAAGATACAGGACTGTATCTACAACTATATATACCTATTGACAATGAGGTTGAAGCATGGTGAACATATGTTAATGATATTATGAAACATGAAAAGGAAGAAAGAAAACAATGCCTACTACATGAGATATCATACTTACAAAGTTTAGACCTAAGTTTTTTTTAAATTTCTTTTTTATCTTTATTTTATTTTTGATTTTATTTTCTAAAAAGCTAGGGTTAGAGTTTAGCATAACAATCATACTGTCATGCATCAGTCATATTAGATGACAAGATTACAGTAATGGTTACATAGAAAATAATAGAAGGTTTGAGAAACAATGACATCATATAATATGTATAACACATGTTAACTTTATGACTAACATATGGTCTTTAGGGTAGGTTAAAGAAGTAGAGCATGGACCAGCAGTAGTTAGTATATAAAGGTAAATACATTGTACTAAGAACTCCATTGAGTTCTCTTGTGTTAACCTAATACAAAGTTTTTTCCATTGACCAACTCTAAGGTCTTTGAGTTGTAACATAAGGCACTGACTGAGACAACTATGGTGTAGCTGATCATTGTATCATAAAGAAACAACTCTTGACCCTGTAGTCCATGTTATAGTTATATAGTGAATATAAGAGAGCAATCATAACAGTTTTCTCTTCTGGACTTACCATGTCAGACAAAAAGATTCAGAATTTGCCAGAGCTAAAAAAAGTCAAGAACATTCAATCCTTCTTAGATATTTCCAGTTTTTACTGCTAATTTATTTTGAACTACTCTAATATTGTTATTTAGCTGTCCTATCTCATCTAAAAGAATACTTTATACAAATTTGATGATTCCTGTTATGATACTTTTAACTCATTGAAAAAAGTATTTACCTCTACTCTAATTCATATGAACTGGATTTCAAATGCTCAATTTATCATAGAGACAGACATCTCTAATTATACTTCTACTACTATTCTTTTTATCATGAATAATAATAAAGTTTATCATATAGTCTTTTATTTCTAGACTTTGTTTTCCACTAAATTAAATTACAACACTTATAACAAGGAACATTTAGCTATTTTTAAAGCTTTCAGAATTTGGTCACATTATTCTAAGGAACTAGTCTTTTCTATCAATATCATTACAAATCATAAAAATTTTAAGTACTTTTCTACTACCAAGATACTAACCTACTAACCAGAAAATAGTCAGAGTTTCTCTCATAGTCTAGAGAAAAGAATACTAGCTACCCTATGATCAATCCTTATAACTTCAAATCCATTTATGTTTAAAAACAACTTATAGTCTCTATTCAAGTAATAATCCTAGTCTTTTCTTTATCTTATGCAGCAATTATCATTGATCTCAACACTCTTCACAATAGTATCTATACTATACTTCCAAGTAATCCTATTTATCAGACTTCAAAACATAGACTTGGTTTTTATTTATTTATTTAATTTTAATTTTTTGTTTCTATTTTGCTTTATTTGAACTTAGCTAAGGTGTAACAACCTTGAGCTTGAGCTTAGGTTGCAACTAAGGCAAAGACTTGAGAAAAGAAAAGGGAAGATAGAATTGGTAAAGCATAAGGATACAGGAATGTATCTATGCTATATATACAACTAAGTGAAGCAAACATGACAAGTCCATGAGGCACAGTACATGAGGATACAAGGAGGAGAAAATGAGGACTAGGTCAGGATATCATGCCTACCACATGAGGCACTGACTGAGACTACTTCAGCACAGCCAATCGTTGTCATCATACCCTTTATGTTGTAGACACAAGCCCTTAGAGTTGGACAAGTGAATAAACCTTATACCGGGTTGATACAAGAGAACTCGATAAGGAGCTCCTACTCTATCTACCACTATATATATGTTTCTGTCCTG
>Ga0157364_1004584_pt1 | contig 13832 bp, 7 predicted proteins | sample AttsexASBM2_FD_111476 | JGI IMG/M metagenome (GOLD analysis project Ga0157364, IMG submission 111476) | Fungus gardens microbial communities from leaf cutter ant in Ribeirão Preto, State of São Paulo, Brazil - Atta sexdens ASBM2 | ecosystem: Host-associated > Fungi > Mycelium > Unclassified ... | reverse complement strand
CATGTTACATTCATGTAAGACATGGATTGAAATTCGTAATAAATAAATCATGCAAACAACATGTTAACTTCGCATTGCCACTACAACGTTATGCTTTATAGCTGACACGCAGTTACGTTGTAGCAGCATGAATAATACAAATTCTCTTTTTGAAATAGCACGCTAAGAGTACAATCCTGTTATGACATGTAAATTTTTTAATTATAAGAACTCATCTCATCACATGGCTGCAGATTCAATTCAACAGATTCAACCTAATTAGAAATGATAATGGAATCGACATCGAATAAAAATTTCAACATCGAAAGGATCAAATTGACATCGAATCGAGCATCAATTCCTGACTGGGAAATTTGCTGAACACAGATATTCCAGATATTACAGAGAATTCAAAAGAGTTCAAAAAGAATTCAGTGATATATATCATCAATTCTGAGCTCATTTTCAGATGCAATAATAATTATTTTCGGAAAAAGATTCTTTTTGATTTGAAAATGAATTCAGAATTGACATATCACTAATTCTTTTTGAATTCTTTGTGCTGAGGTTTTTATAAAAAGAAAAGAAAAAAAATGAGAAGTCTCTCATAGAAGACATAGTAAAGTTCAATTTCTCGTATTTAAAAAATCACATCGAATAGGATAAATGCAGTATGAGACTTCTCAGTGAAAAATTATTTTCCTTTTTTTTTTAAAAATGTCTGCGTTTAATAGACTTAAGGCTAATAGACTTAATAGACTCCTGAGTAGTCACCACAGCCATATTGAATCGTGGCGTCAGAAGCGAGAAATGATACGTTAATTTTTATTACGATTTAGATCAAAGAGATTAGATAAAATTAGATTTAGATAAAATAAAATGATGAGATTACTTTAAAACATTTGTAAAAATGAACTATGCTTATCGCCCCTGACAGTCAGTAAATAATCGTAAAAGGCACGTGTAAGTGAAAATAAGCACATTGAAAAAGCAATTAATACCTTTTTATCGCTTTTTACGATTATTATTTGACTATCGGAGAGGGGGGGGAAGGAGGATAAGCATAGTTTTCATCCATTTTTACAAATGTTTTAAAGCAATTTCATCATTTTGTTTTATCTAAATTGTCTTTATAAATATCATTTAATAAAAATTAACGTGTCATTTCTCACTTCTGACGTCATGATTCAATGTGACATTATGACTATTTAGGAACCTTAACAGTTGAGTCTCCTGAATGCAGCCAATAGTGATGAGATGAGTTTCTTATAATTAGGCTCCAAGAATGAAAACTAATAAAAATTTTACATGCCATAACAGGATTGTATGCTTAGCGTGCTGTTCCAAAAAGAAAATTCGTGTAATTATTTATCGCCATCAATGTGCTGCTACAATGTAATTGCATATTAGCTATAAAACCATAGTATATATTGGGTTGTCCGGAAAGTTCGTGCCAATTTTTTAATAAGTGGCGTAAGGACAGGTCTGAATATATCAGAACGATTGAAAATAAATGACATGCGTACATATCGTAAAAGACGATACTTCAGGCATACTTGGAAAAAAATTTGGTTGCGATACGTTAATTTTTGTCAGTTTTATACGCCTTTGAATATGGAAGAAAACAAAGGCATTTAGGCATTTAATGCTTTTCTTTTATCGGAAAGGCAAAAATGTCACACAAGCGGCAAACAAGATATGCGCTGTTTATGACGAAGGTGCTGTAGCTGAAAGAACTGTGCGGAAGTGGTTTGCTAGGTTTAAAGCTGATGATTTTAATCTTGAAGATCAAGAACGCCCGGATAAGCCCTCCACCACAGATGAAGATCAGATTAAAACACTGATCGAGAATAACCCACGCTATACGACACGTAAATTAGCAGAAATGTTAAATATGTCAAACTCCATCATCCACGAGCATTTTGTGAAGTTTAGTTACATAAACGTTTTGATGTATGGGTTCCTCACGATTTAACGGAGAAAAATCTGATGGATCGCATTTCCATTTGCGACTCGCTCTATAAACGCAACGAGGAGACACCATTTTTGAAGTAAGTAGTGATGGGGAATGAAAAATGGATCATTTACAATAATGTTGAGCGAAAAAGATCTCGGGGAAAGCGGAATGAACCACCTTTAGCCACCCTAAAAGCCGGTTTTCATCCAAAGAAGGTCATGCTCTGATGGGATTGGAAAGGGATCCTGTATTATGAGCTTTTACCAAACGAGATGATAAATTCAGAGAAGTATTCCCAATTAGATGAATTGAAGATAGCAATTGAACAAAAACGTCCAAAATAGCAAATCGGAAGGGTGTCGTGTTTCATCAAGACAATGCGTGGCCTCATGTGTCTTTGATAACTCGACAAAAGTTGTTGGAGCTCGGTTGGGATGTTCTGACCCCATCCACCATATTCACCAGACCTCTCATTTTCACCTATTTCGACCATTACAAAATTCCCTTAATGAAAAAAGCTTCAAGTTCTTTAGTCGAGGTAAAAAATCACTTAGAAAAGTTTTTTGCTGAAAAACCTGAGAGATTCTGAAAGGACGGAATTTTCAAGTTGCCTGAAAGATGGAGAAAGGTTGTAGAACAGAATAGCATCTATAATTTAATAAATATATACTAAAATTTAAATCTTCTGCGTTTCAATTTTCCTTTAAAATCGGCACGAACTTTCCGGACAACCCAATAGTAGCGCAACTCTCTTGATTTTATGTTAGCCAAAATGGAATGTGCGTGAAATAAATAAATTGCCTCATCTCTTTTCCTCCTTTTTTTATTGTTCTCTCTTTCTCTCTCTCTCTCTCTCTCTTTCTCTCTATTTAAATAAGCGTTTCAATGTTCCACTTAAATATTTATCTTTCAAGCATACATGATTCAGAGTAAAAATTTAGAGGGAAGTATTATGTGTATTGCCCATTTGGTGAAATATTATGTGAGAAATCTCGAGAGATTGGTCTAATTTTTGTGAAAAAGTGATAAAGTGAAAAAGTGAACAAAAGTAACATAGAAAACCGAGCAAGAAAGATTTTTTTTTATTTATTTATATTTTAAACTTATTATATTTTTTGGACATATATGTATATAAATTTTTTTTATATTAGCTTTCTCATAATATTTTCATAGATATATAATTACATAATATTTCTTTATACAAATATACATTTTCAAGTTAATTTAATAGTTTTCCTAATTTTTCTATATTTTTTCTTTATTTTAATATATTTACAAGTTATTTTTATTAATTTTCATAAAGTTTAAATTATTTAATTGCAATATTAGATTCATTCGCGTTGCATGCTCTAATATGCTCCAATATGTTTCTACAATAGCACTTTACTCACTTCAACGAATTCATTGCGATGCGAATAAATCTAGTGAGTTTTGCGAGGAATTTTGACAGAATGAAAAAAAGATCAAAAGAGGAAGAAGTTTAAATAGTAACTGCGGCAACGTTAGATAACTTATTTATTTCACGCACTCCATTTTAGCCAACACTAACATCAAAGGTACTGACAGAGTTGCTATTGTATATATTGTGGCACAACATCGCCATTACTCATATAGTATTTATACAGCAAGATTTGTTCGCGTCGCATGTTGCAATATGCTCCTGTCATAGCTCTTTCTCACTCCAATGCCCTCATTAGAGTAAGTAATAACTATGGCAGGCATGTTAGAGCAACGCGAACAAACCTATAGTAACCGTACGGAGTTAAGACTTTGAAATATTACATCGTACACGCATGTTACACTCATGTGAGACATCGTGTATTGAATTCGTGAAGTCACATGAAACAGCACGTTAACCACACATTGCTAGTACGACATTGTTATCACAGTATATACAGTAGCGCAATTCTCTGTCGATACTTTTTTGATGTTAGTGTTGGCCAGAATGGAGTACGCATACGTGAAATAATACAATAATTTAAAAAATCCCTCTAAGTTTCTACTCTGAACCATGTATGCTTTAAAAAAATGTTGAAGTGGAACATTGAAACGCTTATTTAAATAGAGAGAGAAAGAGAGAGAGAGAGAAAGAGAGAGAGAGAGAGCAATAAAAAAAAGAAGAAAAGAGACGAGGCAATTTACTTATTTCATGCATGCGCATTTCATTTTGGTAAACATAAAATCAGGAGAGTTGCGCTACTATATATACTGTGGTTATACACTGCTTAAAAATTGGATATTGAATATTTTCGCATAAAACTAATCACACGTAAATCGCCATGCAATTTCAAAGTTTAGCACGCAGATTTGATTTGTATGGTGTAAGTAGTAAAGTGAACTATTCTCACGGATGCGCAATGGATTGAAAGTAGTGGGGAGATCTGTCAATTAATTTTTTAGTTCATTTGCAGAAATTCACATGATTCGTAAATAAGTACATTGCAAATTAATACAATTTTGATTGGTCAAACTCCGCCATTATGCACAATTGTTCACTTTATATAATTCCACTATGATTTAATGTACTGTGATATAATTTGAAGCAGTAAAAATCTGACAACATTGATTTGTACGATATCTAAATTATTGAAAACCACGGCCCGTTCAAGAGTAACTTTTGCACGTTTAGCTATCTGGGTAATTCTTGTTAATTATTGTGAAAATTACAAAATGAGAACTTTTTTCAGTTTAGTCCGTTCTATCAGCACACAATATATTTAGCAGTCGTTCTGGAACACCTTGTATATATAGTAAAAATAACACAATTTGTATTTGTATTAAAAACAATCCACTGAAGTCCTTGTTTTTTTGAATTTTTAACATATTTAATTTTAAAACATATTAATTGATAATTATTCAATTAATTATTATTATATACATCATTTGTTGCCATTGGGATCAAATGAATAAAATAGTAATGTTATTAATTTAAAATAATAAATAACAGTTAAGCTAGTTTTAAAAAGTTTAAGTTATATTTAAAAGGTTATTAATTTATAGATATCCGAATCTGAAGCAATCCGGATTATCGCAGATGCCACGACTGGTGGTGTTCACTTCGGAGGACGCGCACTATTCTGTGAAGAAGCTCGCCGCGTTCCTGGGAATCGGTTATGATAACGTATATCTAGTCAAGGTCGATTCTCGTGGCAAAATGATGGTCTCTGATCTGGAAACTCAGATCGCTCAAGCCGTCGAGGAAGGCGCCGCGCCACTCATGGTATCCGCCACCGCGGGAACCACCGTGATAGGCGCGTTTGATCCCCTGAGAGAGATCGCAGAAGTGTGCAAGAAACATGGACTATGGTTCCACGTGGATGCCGCGTGGGGCGGAGGTGCACTTGTCTCTGGAACGTATCGTGGCCTCCTGGATGGCATACAGTTCGCCGACTCCGTCACCTGGAACCCCCACAAGTTGCTCGCCGCGCCGCAGCAATGTTCCACCCTGCTGCTTCGTCATGAAGGTTTTCTCTTTATTCTTATATCTTTCCTTACCATCTTTCCTTGTCTCTTTATTTATTTTTTATAGAGAAATTTTATTCGTAAATTTTATACGTTTTTTAATTTATACTCTTTATATTTTAATAACGAGATTATTTTAAAATTAAAATATCGTATAATGTATGAATTTTAATTAATTAAATTAATTTATATTAATTATATTAATTAAATTAATTTATAAGTTAATTATTTAACGTAATTTTGTTATGTTTTTTATTTACTATTTTATCAAATATTTTACCTAATTCGTAACTTTTCAATATTTTAAATCGTAATCGCGAAAAAAGATTATTAAAATCTCAAGTATCTTTTTTTTATATATTCTGGAGGTACATCGCGTAAGTGATAAATTTATAAATGGAGTTTCACTCTTAGGTTTATTACAAGCGGCGCATGGTTGCGGGGCAAGCTATCTTTTCCAGAACGACAAGTTCTACGATGCGTCGTTCGACTGCGGTGATCGCCACGTGCAATGCGGCCGCCGCGCTGACGTCGTCAAATTCTGGTACATGTGGAAAGCGAAGGGTATGCGCGGCTTCGAGGCCCACGTCGACCACTTATTTGCGCTTTCGCGTCACTTTACCGATCTCATCAGGACACGCGATGGCTGGCACTTGCTCGTCGAGCCGGAGTGCATCAATGTTTGCTTCCGCTACATTCCGCCGTCGAAAAGGCACCTGGCCGGCCAGGAACTCGAGCAGGCGCTTCACAAGGTGCAACACTCGATTCTATTTAATTTAAGCGCGTTTTTGTTGACGACACTTACAAACTAATGAATTAAGAGAATTAACCCATACAGAATTTGCAATAATATCACTGCAATAACGCTGCAATATTGCTGCAAAGTTGCAACATTGTTGCTGCAACTTTTGTGCTGTAGGAAAAGCGAATCATTTTTGTTCCGTTTGGATTGATGAGATAATAGACCCAACATCCTAATTGTTTCTATATTGTTAACTAAAGTGATTATTTTTAATACATCACGGTTTTTTTAGCTTTTGTACTATTTTGAATTTATAATTTATTTTTCTTTAATTTGTATGTCTTGATTTTTGATGAAATCGTTGCAGATCGCGCCGATAATTAAGGAACGCATGGTACGAGCAGGAACAATGTTGATTACGTATCAGACGTTGAGAAATATGCCCAATTTCTTCAGATTGGTGCTGCAGAACTCGGGACTAACGGAAGTTGATATGAAGTTCTTCGTTGAGGAAATAGAAAGGCTCGCCATGGACCTTTGATTAGTTCAATCAATACGTAAATAGCAAGTACTGTAAATAGCGATATAGACTGTGTATGTATTAGCTTAAGAAATATTTGCACTTGGTAAATCTACGTGTGATTTGTGTTGAGAGAGAACAAGAAACAATCTCTAGCACATCTTTCAATTTTCTTTTTAATTTATGAATAACGCGCGCACAATTCAATTTTAATTATATTATTTTAATTATATATGTATATTATATATGTCTATTTTAATTATACATGTCTATATGCTATAGTATTATATACTATATATATAAATATGTCTTTTGCGTCTTATTACTTTCTTTCTCCTTATTTTCTTTCTCTTTAATTATCGTTTATATCCTTCGCAAGGATTTACGAATTAATCAATTTAGAATAAAAAAGTGAAAGAAAGAATTAAAGACAAAGATAAAATTAAAGACAAGAATGTAAGGGAAAGGAGGAATCAACGCGGTACTTTATGCGCAACTATAAGATGTATTTAATATGATCATCTTCCATAGGAACTTAATATCGATGAATAACATATGACAATATATGCAGCTATGTGAAATATGTCGACACCCAGCATTTGGTTCTTAATTAATAGCTCTTATTTATTTTAATATTATGTTTAATTCCATTGAGAATGACTTAAAGTAAGTCGAAATGCGTATGGATATTATATGGACAATACACACTTTTATATTAAAAATGGACTTTTAAATACATCTATTATTATACTTGCGCACAAAGTACGCGCTGACTCCTATTTCCCCTTATATTCTTGTTCTTTAATTTGTTAAATATTAAAGAGTCCTTTAAATCCATTAATTATTGTTCTCATTAGAGAGAATTGATATTTTACAGCAGAAGTTTATTCTGTATACATGTTGTCGAATTGCAAGGAATAAAAAACCAATTAAAAAAAGGAAAAATTAATATTTATTTAATTGGAAATCGATTAGGAAAGAATAGGAAATCGCAAAAAATATAGCAGATTGATTGCAACAATATTCAATTTCTCTTCTTGTTGACTATTGTATAATATAATATCGACCGTTGTCGGCATAACGATATAACTACCAGATATTTACAGATTTTCCTTCAGCAATGATTTACATTTACATTTACATTTACATACAACGATTTAAAGTTTCGTCACGATTTCTACACAAACACAATTCAATAACAATATCGTATGCGATAACTGTCTTTCAATAATGAGTTATTAATTGTAATAAAAATATTTCATTCGCGATGCGTTTGGACCGGAAATTAGTATCCTTATGCGATATGCACAGCCCCATGCGGTTACTCCTCATTATTCCTATTCCAATTCTTTATAATCTCAATTTTTTCAATCAAAAATATATTTAACTATATTCCTTAAGGAACTTGATGTGGAATTGCTTCAGTGCTTCGAGCATTGTTTTGATTTTCTCTTTTTGCGGCAGTATTGTGGTCCGGAAATGGTATGTACCGGGTATCTGGCCGAAGCCCGAGCCCGGGATTACACAAATCCCAGTGCTCTCCAGCAGTTTGAACGCGTAGAAAACGTCTGGTTCTTGACCTTTCGTTCGCGCTGCCTCAATCGCTTTTGGCGGCAATTCGAAACGCGGGAACACATACATCGCGCCCATCGGCGGATTCGCCTGAAAAGGAAAAACAAAAATATTGTAAAAACACCATCGAGCATAATTTTCCTTGGCTATCTTATGAAAGGACAGTCACCTTATATCCTGGAATACTATTGAGTGTGTCGACGACGAGCTGTGATCTCTCTGCTAGAGACCGTAGAGTTTCCTTTTTCTCTTTCTGGAATTGCTCATACGATGGCTCATTCGGTCGCGGCGGATTCACCACAACATCCATCACGACCTGGCCGAGCACAGTAGGACACAGCATCGCAGAGATCGACTTCAATAACACCTTCATCACTTCCGGGTCCATGTTGATAATTTCGGCGTAACCGCCACGGATCCCGCATTCACCCATATATCCTGAAAACGAAATGCCCGGAATGCTTCTGAAATTTCCTAAGAAATCTATTCATGAATTTAATTTGATAATCAAAATTCAATAATTTTTCAAATCAAATATTCCTGTTTCAACTAAATCAATAAATTATTGCGGACATAATTTAAGAATTCAATGTTCCTTGATTAAATTATCTTGAAAGTCTAATATTTTAAATAAATTGTTTTTAGCGATTCGTATCGCTAAATGTTTCGATTCCCAAACTCTTTTTTCGCATACCTTTCGAGATGGACATAAACGATGCCAGTTCCATCTTCGAATACGGCTCACCCATCTCTGTCATGACTTTCTTAAAAGAATGGAATGCGCTATCTTTGTCATATATGTTGTCCTGATAGACCTCGTCGGCCAGCAAGAACAGATGATGTTTATGGGCGAAGTGGATGACATTTTCGATGTTCTTGCGAGTCAATACTTGGCCAGTCGGATTACCGGGATTGATCACCACCAGCACACGAGGATTACATGTATCCTTGACTTCTCTTAATGCTCGTTCTAGCTCGTTGACTTCTAGCGACCATTTGTTATCCTCATTCAAATAGTACCCGATTTGAGCGAGTCCAAACTCTGCCAGGGTCGCCGAATACAGAGGATATTGCGGAATTGGGATCAGAATGCCGGATGGTTTATTGTTAATCCTTTCGTTGAATAGTTTCAGGAATGACTGGAAAGAGAAAATTCAGAATTAGAAAAGAATGATTTTAAAAAAAAGGTAATATAACGTCATTATACTATTAGTTATACAGTCAGTCTGTTAATCCAAATAAAAATATCCCAAGTTAAAATTTTATATGCCAATTTTATATGCCATACATAAAAATCATTGTTTAATGTAAAGTTTTTCAACTAGTGTCATGAAAATTCTAGAGAAAATAAAAAGAAGCAAAAAAATATAGAAATATATAGAAAAATATAGAAAAGTGATTATAACATGCAAAGTAAAAAATATTTTTTAAATTATAAAAATTATCTAAGTTATATTTATTCTTAAATTATGTTTACTCTTATTCTTAAATTATGTTTACTCTTACTTGAATTAAAACAATATCGTCATTTCAATAAAATTACTTTTAAAAACAATGAGATAAAACAATAGAAACTCTAGAATTTAATTCTGTTTATTTTTAACTGTTGCGTTGGCGGTATTAGACAAAAGATCTATGCTGCTGAAGCATGTGCATCTCGGTAATGATGTATCTCGACAAATTTGGCACGTTATTTATAAATGTGTTGTAAATTAAAGGAGATTGAAAACCACTGGTCTAATACATAAATATATATATTCTATACTCATAAAATAATTTTATATGCTTATTATATATAAAAATTGGACTTTAACAGTATTTAAGATCAAAGACTTTCATCTTTTTCAATATTCTTTAACATCACTTTCCATTTTGATTTTTGACATTTGTAAACTCACTATTCTTCATCCAGAGAAAAAGTTACTTCAATTTAAATAAATGTTTCTTTGCTATACGGTTAAAGAAAAAATTTCTATTATTTGTGAACGTCATTTCTTTGATTTAAAATTTTACTTAACATTACTTAACATTACAACTTTTTACTTAACATTACTTTTTAAAATAAAATAAAATTTATTTGATTTTAAAAAATAATATTTAAATCAAAGAAATGACGTTCACAAATCAAAGAAATTTTTTCTTTAACCGTATAGCAAAAAACATTTCTTTAAGAAAGAAAGAAATCTTTCTTTCTTTCTCGAAGAAACCTTTCTCTGGGTGTTGCATGTCAGAACATTAAATAACTAGATTGCTTTCAAATGTTTCGAATAATAAAGAGATAATTGAAATCTATAAATACCTTGATACCATCAGAAGCACCGTTCGAGAGGATGACGTTGCGATAATCGCAAGAGATACCGCCATCGCGTTCCTGGATGTACTGTGCAACATGCTTGCGAATACACTCGATGCCAGCCGATTCCGAGTACGAGCCAACACTGCCGCCCTTGCAACCTCCTAGGACCAATCTGGCACGATCTTTCGCATCTTTCGGATAACTTGGATCATCCAACAGATTCGGCGAGACTGTCAGGGTGAGTACTTGCCGCAGGAAAGTGATAGGCTGCTGACCCATCGCGTGGGCATCGCCCACGTTCGCTTTGATTACTTCCTTGAAAGGTTTATCAACGCCCTACAAAGAGAAATAAGCTTAAATCCTAATGCAATCCACGTGCTTATTTTTTAAATATTTTCGAACTTTTCAGCGACACTAAAAAAAAATGCATGTAATTTTTTTACATGGAAATTATATGTTTATGACCAGAAAATTACTTAAATTACATAAATATGATTGGAAATTTACTGGAAATTGTAAATTTCTAATCATATTTAAGTAATTTTTCGGTCATAGACATGTAATTTCTATGTAAAATTATATGCATTTTTTTCATACACAAATCAAAATTTTGTTGAAACAAGGTTTATTTGAAATCAAGCAGAAAGTAAAATTTTATTATTTATTCGAATTCTTGAGACTTATAGTTCACAGAAATGCGCGATATTCTTTTAATTGCTTATAATCCAAATAACGTATTTCAATTAGTTTTACAAAAATACCGAAATCTTAAGATATTATTTTTTATGTATTAATCTTAGTGAAAAATTTTTTTATAATTTTTTACATAATTGTTCATAGAATTTTTTATAGAATTTGTATTTAAATTGTAGAATCTTTGAAATTTCTGTATAATTTAATTAAATATGAAAAATCCTATTCTTTATATGTCATTTTATATATTCAATTCTGAAAATTTTTTTAATTCTTGAAACTCTTAAAACGTTTGCAAAATTGAATATATACTTAACATGAATTCACATCGAAATATTGAAGTATTGAGATCTAATCGAAAATATGATTTTTCTTATTTAATAATAGATTTATTTTCATTGATTTCAAATAATAGTATTTCAAATAATTTCAAATAATAGTAATTTTATAAATTTTTAATAAATTTTTTAGCATTTTTGTATAAGTTGGAACTTTTTTAAATTCTTCATATATATGTGAATTCTGCAATAATTGAAATTTTTTAAATTTTCTCTAATTTTTCTATAGGAAAGTATAAGAGATTTTTTACGAAATTTTTTAATTTTTAATTTTTTAGAGCTTTTTAATTACACTGATCTGTACAATTTAATCATAAATAAATTTGAACAGGCCAGCAAAGTTAAAGTACTTTTTTTTTCAGAAAGCTTCATCAGTTTAAATATGACAAATTTTTTAAAAATATAAGAATTAAATTTAAAAATACGAGTTTAAATTTTTGCATCAAAAATTAAGTAATTAAGTAATTAAGTAAATAATTTTCGAGTAAAAAATCACATATTTTTACTCGAAACTACCTTTATCAGAGGAAATAATGTCTTTCTGATAAACTGGGTAAACTTCGTACCGTAAAACTACGTCATCGACGAGCATTATGCAATTACGTGTCAAGCGAATAGAAACGTGAGAATATAGGCATAATAATATTATTTAGCGCGTAACTTCACTGATGAATTAAACGCATTTCTTTTTTTCCAACAAATCGGTCGTTTACATTTGTTAAAGGTATTCGATACTCTTATATTTAAAAATTTTAAATGTATTTGATGCATTAAAAAGAAATGCATAAGAGAATGCGCAAAAGCAGATTCGAGACTCTAAGCACCTTGAAATCAACGCACTGGAACAGTGCGATCTAAGCAGACATCTCTAGAGAAATACGTTTAATCATACACCTTATATATCTGTAAACGATATAAAACAGTTCCGGAAGAATATCATTTACAAGGAAACATTATTTAGGGAGATAATGGTACACATATATTTAGTTTTCTCGCCCTCGACACTTTCAATTTTAAATCAAGTTTTTTTTTTAAATCAATCTCTGCATTTTCATACAGTGTATATGTTTCCATTAGTAATAACGTCATTTCTCGGATTTAATAATGTGATAAGAGGCTACCATATGGTCTGGTCAGTAGATCACCGAAATAAAAATGAGAGTTACTTGTTCGAAGCTGCTAGAGATAATTGCGTTACATTCTCATGCTGCAGGTGATATAAGGCCGACTACATGATTGAATGCGGATAAAATGCGTCAACTATAATTATGTGTACTACAAAATATTTTGCGTTATCAATACGCATTATCGTACGTTAATCTTTCGTTTTAGATAACAATACACAATTGCACGCGATATGTTTGAATTGTTCCCATTTTACTTGTAGAAGAAATAATTTAATTAAATATTTATTAAATAACTTGAGTAAAAATATTATATATTAATTAATTTTGATATTCTACATTGCATTCATTTACATTTTATTATTTGCAGAGCAGATAATTTAATATTTATATGTTAATATTATTTAGATATTCCATATATCGCGCTTATTTATGTTATTATCTGCAGGAGAGTTAATTTAAATAAATATTTACGTATAAATATTACTAATGTAATTTAGATGTTCCACGTTGCGTTCATCTATTTTATGATTTGCAGAACAGATATATATATATATAAAGTTTAGATAAAATTTATATTCTAATATAGTATAGAGGGATCTCTGTGTGTGTGTCATCAATATTTTAATACTTAAAATAAATTAGATGAATGCTTGGACATAAATAATTTAAATATTGTTCCATTTCTTATTTACTTGCTATACAGGATGTCTCACAATTACTGTATAATATTTGTGTGTGAATAGCGTATTCTGGAGATGAAAGTAAAATATTCTGAAAATATACAAGTTTTGAATTATAATCGATAAAAGATAACGCGTAAAATTCGCGCTTAATTAAGAACCTTAGTTATATAAACACGCTCATCGGTCTGTTATTAATAACACGTGTCAGTATAATAATGAATCCCAGCGTGGAATTCGTGATATTCTGATCAGTTATAATTCAGAAATTATTTATTAATTATATATAATACTTACTAATTAATTCAGAAAAAACTATTAGATCTATTCGACTTGTTTACACTTTTTACACTCAGCATCTTCGCTTTCTCTCTTTTCAGCGTTAAATATATATCTCTCATTTTAAGAGGAAAAAAGTGTAAGCAAGAACAGACCAATTGCGATCTGGACATTTTCGTATTAGGAT
>Ga0157364_1004583_pt1 | contig 13833 bp, 7 predicted proteins | sample AttsexASBM2_FD_111476 | JGI IMG/M metagenome (GOLD analysis project Ga0157364, IMG submission 111476) | Fungus gardens microbial communities from leaf cutter ant in Ribeirão Preto, State of São Paulo, Brazil - Atta sexdens ASBM2 | ecosystem: Host-associated > Fungi > Mycelium > Unclassified ... | reverse complement strand
GTGTGTTGTATGTGTATGCGCGCATACATATTTATATCTTTTTCAGTATAAATGAATTTTACTAGTATCATATTAATACGCGTCTATTAGTAAATTCATTTTTTTCTCAATAATTACAACTCCTCAAAGAAAGCGACTCTAGCTTTAGTGGATCCGGATTTCACTTTTTTTAGAGTGCTGTATTTATTCTCGCCGAGTCGAACTTGTTCCTCATGCAAGTGATCCAATTCGCTCTGCTTATCACCAACTTTTAAACCTTCAATTTCAGAACGTAATTCTCGCAGTTGTTCCTGTAAATGTTTACTCTTCTCTAAATAATCGCTTCTTTCCCTTTCAATCTCTAATGAAAGTTGATCGACGTCTCCATCACTAATAAGATCATAGGATGTTAAATCAGGTGGTAAAGGTTCTGCATGTAAAGGTTCTAATTGTAGAGTCTGAAGATCTGCTTGTAGATCTGACGGAAGTACTTGCGTAGACGGAAATAAATTTGGCACAGGCTGTCAACAAATTAAATAAGCGATTTATAAATTTTATGAATAAATAAATAAATATATATGTGTCCCAGAATAATCACCAAATATTTCATATGCTGATAAAACAGACTAAATTAAGTTGAAAAGTCCTTTATTAAGTCCTTAATTTTCGCAGTTATAGTTATTAATTACTAAAAATCGCTGAATATTGATTTTCATTAATTGTTTACTCAATTATTATCAATTTTACAGAAAAACAGCAAGTGACAAAAACCGTTTATTTTCTTCTCATAGAATTCTGAGAATTTTTTCAGAATTTTTCAGTACCGCATTTTCTCATGTTGGTCAAAAAAATAATTGCTAATAAGAAAATGCAGTACTAAAAAGTTGATAAAAAATTCTGAAAAAATTTTTAGAGCTCTACGAGAAAAAAATAAACAATATTTGTCATTCGTTTTTCTGTAAAATTGATAGTGCTTCAATAAAAAATTAATGAAAAAAACCAATATTCGACGATTTTTAATAATTAATAGCTTGTTAATTATTGCGAAAATTGCAAAATAATAAAGGATTTTTCAACTCAGTTTAGTCCGCTCTATCAGCACACGAAATATTTGGTAATCATTCTGGAATATATATATATGTATATACAAGGAATTTCGATATTTTGGGATTAGAATTCTTATCCCAAAATGACTTGAGGAATCTGCCATTAGCAGGTGCGTCTGAAACGTCCTGTATATACAGTGTCCTTCAAAAGTTCAGGGCAGTATCTAAATAATTCTGGATAGTTCGAGATATAACATTGAAACTTATAAGGATACAATAGGTGTATCAAGAATGCTCAGTGAGTTCTTGCATCTAATTGCATATTCCATTAGATTTAAAAATATAAATCAAATAGGTACAACAAAAGCCACCGATGCATCTAATGTACTACCTAATGGGATCATAACATTTTTCGGATACTTTCCAGCAAGGTCTAACCACAGTCAAACACTGTTGCGTTCGCTTTGTCGTTTATAGTGCTTGTGAGTATCAATTGTCCTTGTTTAATATTTACTAAACAAGGATGGAATGACGCTTAAACCGTTATAAATGTCAGAGCGAACATTGCCTGTGTAACACAGTGATTCGTTTCATCCTTGTTTAACATAGACAAACAACAAGGATGTAATGATTCAACACTCAGTATTACTTAAAATAAGTTAAACTCAGTTAAAAGTTAACCATGAGTTGTGAAACTGGGTCTAATGCTCGTTTCCACCAATGTAGATTAACTTTAATCTCGATTCAACTTACTCTTCATTTCTTTCTAATTCAAAAGATTAGAAAAAGAGTTGGATCGAAATTAAAGTTAATCTACATTGGTGGGCATAAAGGAGTCCCATGTAATTATTGGTTAGCTTAATCGAGGTTCAATTTGTTTCTCTTTCCAGAATTGGAAAGAGACAATGAATAATTTGAACTTCGGTTAAGAATTAATCGTGAGTTGTGGAACTGGGCCTAAGAATACAAAGAACTCAATTAGTTCAGCCCTTATTGAAATCTAATAATCTCGGTCCTCAACTCGCCGCTCGCGTAAAAATACACGGTCTAATCAATGAATCATGACATGTTACTGCACTTGTCTTAGCGATAAGTATAAGATAGTATCATGTCTCCTGACATAAAAAATATGAATGTTCTCATATACCATAAAAGTGCAGCAATATTGTTGTTGAAATGTGTTGCAACCATAGACATAAGAAAAGACCGAGGCTGCGCTCGGTTTGTACGCTCACACACTGTGAACGCTGATGTTTATAAGCGTTGTTTTTTTATTTGATTTGTCAGTGCTCATTAAACAAATAAGTGAAATCATTCATTTTGGCTATTAAACGTTAAGTTTGGACAAGTAAACGATTATCATTAATTAATTATAATTGATCGTAAGTAATTCGTTTCTTATATGTTAAAAATAAAAATTTATGAAATTTTAATAAATATCTGTTTAAAATAATATCAATGAGACATTTGTTTATAGTGAATAAAAATTTATTCAATAAAAAGTAATACTTTGATTTAAGTATTATTTCTTAAAATAAATATTTATTTACTAAGCAAATGTCCCATTGGTACTAGTTAAACAAATAGTGACTTAGTTTATATCGTGCATTTGATATACATACATTTGATATACATACTAACTAATAACTTTCTATTAAATTATTTTAGTTTCAGCGATGTTATTCAAAGAATGTTGTACTACAATAAATTGATACAATATGCATCAAAATAATTAAATACACATCTCGTGTATATGTTTCGCCGAAATTAAGATAATTCATAGAAAGTTATTAGTTAGTACTCATATCAAGTGCACGATGTAAACTAAGCCATTACAATTTTTGTAAATTTTTTTTCAATATAATCTGTTTTTGTCTTACAATCTCTTATTTCTTTTCAACAAAAATTCAAGTTGTATTTTATCGGGAATTAGAGATATCGTGTATATATTTTCAATCTGTGCAACTTTTAAATCAACTAGAGTTTTCTATCTGTTCTTCTATCTGTTAATGCCATCTTCGTATGAGTAAATTCTTTTTCTGAATAATTTCTTTTTTCTATTTTTTGGTAAAAATTTAAACATTCCATTTCTTGTTGGACAAAATCCTTTTTTTATTAGCACAAAATCAAGAAACGTTTGTAGACATTGTATACAAGTATGTTACGAGAACGTTAAAATATGCACGCACATTCGTTAAGCATTTCTCTAATCATGAAAAAACGTGCATGTATCTAACCTACTAAGATTAGAATCGAACGTGTTCACGTTTATTTTGACCAATAAGCGCTCATGCTTTTGCTGCCTTATCTCGATGAAATAAGCATTTGTGAGCACCAGTATGACGTCACGGATGACGTCATGAACGCATTTCTGAGTACTTACATCGCCAAAGCGAACGATGTAAGCAATGCTTATAAGTGCTTAAAGCGTATGAGCGTGCAAATCGAACACAGCCCAAGTGTGAGGTTTGAAACATGAAGACTAGGTAAAAAAAGACGGACAATGGATGCTGCAGAGAGAAATTAAGGAAGAGTGGAGCGGATAGCGTTTCTCTTCTCTGATTCCGCCGTTTATAGCTCAACTTCAGCAAATGTGCATGTGTGCATGTACGTATATATACACAATACTAGTACGGTACAATACTAGTGTGTGCAGCACCGTATGTTTCATCACATGCTTCTACCATATCTCGTACTCACTCTAACGAACGGCGGTTTCCGGCTGAATCCGCTCCACTCTTCCTTGATTCTCTGGGATGTCATGTAGCTTTCGCTTTCTGACTAGGAAAGCGTGGAGGAGGAGAGGATAAGATGTGATTGGTATGTGAATATCTTGTTTTCTGTCCTTTTTTACCTATCTTCATGCTAAAGTAGAGGAGACGTTCGGTCTATTCTTATTATGTCTATGGTTGCAACATTGCATATTGCAACGACATTTGGGCAGACCTGAATTAGACAGAGCACTGGCGTTTATCCTTTGTTATTTACGCTTCGTCTTGCTCATGATGGAAGAAGACAGACTTATCATGTCGGAGTAAATTCCGATCGAAATCAATTCCGACTTGCTCCACGATAGGTGCCCAAACGATGAGACAACGCGCATAACAGCAATCCAGAGCTATCAGCTAATCAATCAAATTTGGTCCTACTGCGCATCTCTCAAATTATCTCATCTGTCTTCTACCACAACGCTCACCGAGAGGGCGGAGAAAAAACTCTGGTTCACGAGCCGAGTTTTGGATAGGTCTGATAATATAAATATCTCTAATTGCATTATTTATGAATAAATGTACTTACAGTTATGGTAGAAGTATAGGCATTTCTACTCAGGAACTCTAATAATTTTTCCTTAGCTTCTTTCTCAGCGATTCTTGCACGTAATAATTCGTCCTTTAATTTTTCTGCTTCAGCAGCTCTACGTTCCGATTCTTGAACTAGTCTTTCAGTTAATAATTCAGCTTCTCTAGTTTTCCGTTCCAAATGGACTTTTTCTTCTTCAGTCTTCATATTATTCAATCGTATACGCGTGATTTCTTGTTCAGCTTCCGATGCTTTCTGACTTAAAAGCATTGCTTCTTCTTCTGCTACACGACTTTTCTCAGCTAAAAGATCTGCCGTCTCTTCAGACCTTCTCTATAAAATTAAATACGTACATTTTCTATGTATATATTAATTTATATTTTTATATGTTTATTTCTATATTTTTCTATGTCAGTTTCTTACAAGAGCTTCATTCGCCAATCGTATCTCCTCCTGATATTGTAGAAGTCGCTGTTCCATTGCAGCCTTTTCTCTTTCTGCTGCCTCTCTTAATTGTTTTTCTCGTGCTAATTTATTTCTTTCAATTTGCCTCCTACATATAATGTCATAGATATTTTTAAAAGATTCAGATGATCAAATAATGATAAAAATATAATTTAAATTAATCATCAAATTAGATCATTATCACATTTTATTTCCTTAAATATAATGTATTCGATAATATAGCAATCTCCGATCTGTTAAAAAAATATCTGGACTTCGATTATAATACTTACAAATATACAAGCAACAGGTTAATTCCATTCAAAGTATATGCCTTTGCAATTTAATACACTTATTCACACATTATTTTTGTGATTATTTTCATCGTTTAAAAGAAGATTATGGAGAAATTATGGTAATGTAATTATTTTCGAAAAGTAATACATTTCATCAGCGACCTTGATCTAAGAAGGCACTACACAGGGCAGAGTCAGTTTTTTAAATTAAATAGAAATTGTGTTTGAGATAAAAATTATGTTGAAATATCATAATTTTTATTTAAAAAGATCATCCAGTGAGATGATCTCTGTCCAGCTATGCGGAAATAAAAGATGAATAGCTCAGAATTAGGAACTCTTTATAGCTTTTGAATTAGTGCAGTTTCAATTTTTGAACTCCATTCTTTATTCTCAAAACTAATTTACACTCAAAAGATAAGTCATAGAAAATAGCATTATATCTACTAATTTCATTAATAAAAATGGTTCCAACATTAATGTGATACAAAAATATATAATCCTTTGATTTTGAGTTGCAACCTCTTAGCAGGAAAATCATTTCTGGCGTCCGGCACGTAAGAAAGAATTATGTTAGAAAATTAGAAAATAATTAATCTCAAGACTGCAAATTATCTGCTAATTTAGGAGCTCTCGGAATATATATAAACCGATTTTTCACCTACAGAAAAATCATCCTTATTTAATCGTAATCTTATTTGCGAATAAGACTCAGCCGTGATATAAGAGCTAATGATATATTTCGCTAATTATTATTAATTCAATATTTCTTAAAGTTCGAATACAGTCCAGGCATATTAATAAAATACGATACCATATCTACATTGTAGCAGAACGAAATGATGAAGGTCTTTCCCTTCATCATTATTTCTTTAGATAAATTCAGCAAAAAAAATTATTACTTGTCAGGGTATCCTTTATATATTGTCAGAGTTTTATAATTTTTAAATTCCCGAGTTGAGGGCCTTTCCTTGTCAGTTACGTAGACAATGTGAAGTAATTAAACATCTTTTTGAATATAAACATAGAATTTGTGATAACAAACCGTTTTATGAAAGAAGATACGTTTACTTACCTGGATTTTTCTTCCTTGGCTTGTGCTTTCATTTGTTGAACTTCCATGGAATCCGGTTTGCGTCTCCTCATAAATAGATCGTGATTGCCAATACATAGATCTAGGATCTTAACAAATAATACGTGAGCAGCTGTGTCACTATTATGTTCGTTCAACTTTAAAGCTATTAAACCCCTCACCCAGCTGCCAACATCTGATTGTTTTTTTACCAGTTTGTTCATGCGAGTTTTCTGCGAGAAGAACATGAAGTTTGGTGATGTTTTCTCTACAGGCTTGATTATAAACTTCTTATCATCAAAACTAATATGACGAATTTCCGACCATGTAAACGTTGTCTTCGGTGCCAATTTATTTTCTTTTTCATAAATATTCAATCCCAATGCTGTAACTCCAAGCCAAAGATCTGTTTCCTTCTTATTCTACGATATAAAACAAGAAAATTTATTATTAATAGATTTTTTTAAGATATCAAAATATTAAAATATTAAAGGATACACAAAATATTGTTAAATGTTTACTTTAGGAAGATATCTGAAGTTCTTGACTTTGACATATGTTGTATAGTCATACACAACATATATGTCAAGAATACTCTCCTGAGTGCTCTCTAAAAAGTTTTTAATCATGGCTCATTATTAAAAAGTTATTAAAAAATTAAGTTAATTATCCTCTCTAATAGTAATAAAATAATTTAATAGTAATAAAATACATTATTTTTGCGTGGAAAGTTATAAACTCATGTGGAACCTTGCTTTATATACATTTAAAGTGCGTAAATATGCAATTTTTTTAAAAGTAGGTTTCGCGCTCGGTGACCACTATCAAAAAATTAGACACATAAGTTTGGGTTGAACCTTCCTTCAAAAATTGTAAATCCAACTTTGCTTCGTGTTGAAAATTGTAAAACCAAAGTTAAATTAGTTTTTTTTCTTTACTAAAGTCTCCCCTCCCCCTCCGAGAACTCACTGGCTCTATATACATACATATATATTTAGCGAAGCAAGGTACTACACGAATTTGTAACTTTTCACGCGAAGCGAGATTCAACTCAAACTTATTTTTTGATAATGGAACTTCTCTTCCCCATAAGAGAAAAAGGTGAAATCCAGTGCGTTCACGCATACATTTTATAAAGCAAAATAAAATTTCACATAGATTTAACCATAGGTACAAGGCATGTAAATATGCTAATAACGTGATATTTAGATTAAATAAAATTGAACTTTTCGGTTTGTATCTTTTTAATAAACAATAAGCGACAAGTAAAATCTTTTGGAAGTTGTTCAGAAGAGTGTCCTTGACAACAAATATCAAGGTCAAGATCATCGCAGATGCCTTCTCTAAAGTGAACATTTACGAAAGATATTAGTTAATATAAATTACATATAAATTATATTATATACCTACACTAATAGGAAAATAATTCACACCATACATATCAAGATCCTGAGCAATCTTAAGATATTCCATTTCTGCTTCGTCTCGAGACATGCCACGATGATCGGCGTACCAAATTTTTATCCTATCCTCCCACATTTCTGGAGTCATTTGATATTGATCTATAACTCTTTGTGGAAGCAAGTCCTCACTGGCAAGCATTCCAGGACGATATGAAATTTCATCATAATCACCGTACTAATAATCAAAATAGAAATTACTATTTTTTTCCATTATACACATATTACAATCAATTTTTGTAAAAAAAAAAACTAACTTTCGAACGCATATTTAAATCAAATATATACAAATCAATATATACATATATAAGATATCCTATGTAATATATAATAGCTATGAACAAACACTTCGAAAAACATGAAAGAAAAAATGTTTCGATAAAAGTACAGCTTGAAGAGGGAAGGGAAAAAATGCAAATAATAAAATCAATTTTCGAAAAAAAATCAATTTTCGAAAAAAAATCAATTTTTGAAGGTGTGAAGACTATCACATTCCATTTTTTGGAATTATATGATTTTTTGACTTACTTAATATGATTCCTGTAATTATTCTGCATATTAAGTTAAAAATATAAAATAGTTTACGAAATATTTTATACTTCATTTTGATATGCGATAAATTAATTTTTCGATATCATAATATTTTTATACACAGAATGATGAGATAAATCAATTGATGTAAAGAAAACACATAATTTAAAAAATGATGTGTAGAATGTCAAATTATTTTGTAGACGCTTGTAGGTTGGATCAAACTGAGTCGAAAGATCCTCTATCATCTTGCAATTTTCGCAATAGCTGACGAGATATTAATTTCTAAAAATCACCGAATAAACGGATAAAATCGATGCATGACGCAACTTTAAGATATCTTTTAGAATTCTTTATGAAATACTTTAAAGTTTCTTAAAGAACTTCTAAATTATGCGTCAATTTTAGACATTCTGCTCATTGAATAATTAAAAAAAAAATTGAAAAATTGCAAAATGGTAGACGACTTTTCGATTTAGTTTAGCTCGCTCTGCCCACAAACAGTGTGTCAAAAAGTTTGGGACACTTTGTATAAGATAACCGAACTTTATTATGGCCTAGCATCTAATATGCTCTACTCGCTGTTTATGAGTAATTACATGATGAATTCAACAGATTGCTCAGACGGACAAAGATTAACATAAGTTATAGATTGATTAAAACATTGCGTTGACCTGTCACTACAACTCACGTTTCACGACGTTTCACTCAGTTACGATCATCTTTGTGCTGAGGTCCTTGAATGCATCAGACTTGATTGTATCAATTTATTATTCAGTTTGCTCATTTTATATTGCTAAAAAATTAGGGAATCACTTAAAGCACTAAAAAAAGAGCAAATTCAAAATTATATATTATCTTTGAAAAACATAGCCGCAAAACGATGTTTAAAAAATATTTAAAGCTTTATTTTTTTAATGTTTGAAACGTCACATGTTTGCAACAAATTCACTACAAATGGCACTAGTTTGAAGTGAATCATATAGTCAAATTATGCATACGGATAATAAGTATATGTACGTACATACATCGATCATAATGTTTTCTTATTTTTATTTTAAATGGATTCTAATTCACTTATTAAACATCGTTGAAATAAGTAATGAAAATAAATTTAATTAAATAAGACAATTTCTATATTCAGTCAAAGCAAATCCTGCTTAAATATTTTTATGTAAATTTATATACATATCTAATTCTAAACTAAACTGCACGCCGAAATTTTTTTCGGTTTTCAAATCGCAATCATGAGCAGAATTAGAGTAGTAATTAAAATTTACAAGTCATTTTTAAAGCTAGTAAACATTTTTATAAGAATTAAAAATTAAATGTTAATTTATTTAATGTTATGAAATCTTATATTTGCAAATAATTTTATTGCAAAAAATATTGCCTCAGTCAAAGTTTGAACCTGGAACTCTCAGTAAATAAGTAAATAAGTCAATTGTTTAGAAAACAGTTTTTTATATATTTTTATCAATAAACACATCAATATGTTATATAATAATAAATTTATATATGTTATATAATAATAAATTTATAATCCTATAAAAGTAATATAGAATCACTTTATCTTCTATTTTTTTCAAATATCTTTTTACGAAAAAAGGATATGTATTTTACTTAAATCATATCAGATACACATGCATGATTTAAGTATATGTTTCCCAACTTTTTGTAAAAAATATTTTATAAGATGAAAAATATAATCTACTTTTTCTTAAAATCTTCATTGCACACATATTTGTAATAGTTTTATATTTTACTATGTTAAAATATTTCCTTTTTTAAATTTATTTTTAAGTTTCCAATTTTTAATTCTGAAAAAATTAGAAAAAGTCTCAAAAATCAGTTAAATCATGTAGGATGCAATTATCTTATTCGCATATTACAAATTGCACAGTTGCTTTTCTTTAAAAGTATGTGTTTCTTATATCAGTTGATTCATCTCAATGTTTATTCTGCATAAAAGTATTAAGGTACAATTATAAAACATAATAATTATAATATAATAATTATAATAATTATAATATAATTAAAAAAGATAATAGTTTATGAGATATTTAACATTTCATGTCAATATATGCCAGAATAAAGTATAAGATACCTCATAAACTATTAATTCTTTTTATATCTCTACTTTAATACTTTTATATGCAAAATAATTAAAGGAATCATGTTACAGAAAAAGATCATATAATTCCATTTTTAAAAATGATAATGATCTTTAGATGTTTGATTTCAACTTAAAAAAATAAAAAAGAACGTGTACAATATGTCCCCCTTGAAATCGTTCCATTTTCATCTGAAACATTTTTTTATCAAAAATAAGTAAAATATTCAAGATTTTTAATTTCCAAGTTGTGTGTGTATGTGTGTGTGTGTGTGTGTGTGTTTGAGGAATATGCAGAAGTAAATCAAGTCCAAAATCTATTTGCTTTAAAAGTCACGTTCTATTTGATAGGAATTTTACAATATCTTTGGATTTGATACAGTTTTTATCTAAGCAATTGATACCTAAGCAATTGTTATCTGAAATGTATATAATTTATGTTTCTAATTTAAATTTTTTAAATATATTCTATTAATTGTATTAATAAGTTACATAAAATACAAACATGTCTTACCTTATACAAGCAATTCAGAATACAAATAAGATAAATTTATAATTTGTGTATGTTGCATGTTTAAACTATATTTATTTATTATATTTAAAATATATTTTATAATGTATATATATATATATATATATATATATATATGTATACAGAGTTAAAATACTATTAAATTATTAGCTACTTTAACTTGAATTTATATTAATATATTAATTTAAAATGTATTAATATATTAATTACAAATATACAGATCAGTGTTCATAGTCGGTTGTTATACTTAAAATTGTTATATTTAAAATAATCTTAAATATGAGAACCAACTACAAATACCATTTATAGTTTAGTTTACAAAAAGATACCTTTGCTTGGACAGCATAAGAAGCAAGTAATACAGAAGCTTCAGGTGGACAATAAATATCCATGGACAGTATAGCTTGTTTTACTTGTAAAAAAAACAGATGTTGAGTGACTTCTTGTACTAGTTCTTCAGCAACATCCTCAGGATAAAATTTTGCTAAGAACATGAATGATGTTGTTTGATGTTGCGAAATGCCTTGATCTTGAACTGTAATTAGTTCAGTGTCATTGCAGTAAATATATATATATACAATTAATTACAAGTATCCAGATTATATCTCTTCCAAACAAGGTCTGAATACTGAACAAACGGCGACAAATTACAATCACCTTTCTTGTCTAACTTTAACCAAGAAATAAAGCCCTTTGCATCTTCGTATTGAAGTCCAAAATACCACGTTTCTCTCAATCCTATTGTACGGCACACCAGATCAAACAATTCTCTGCCTGTCGATCTCCACTATGCCACAGGAAATTTGTCAGCTTGCGAGATATATCATCAGTGCAAGATACATAATAGCAATCCAACGTAAGACTATGTGATACTTGTCTACTAACCTCTAGATTAAATTCGAGTTCTGCATCTAAAGTGCAAACTTTGACGGGAAAAGATCTCCCAGACTTTTTCCTCCGAAACGGTGACATCTTATTTTTCGCTGTGTTCATTCAGTATTACAAAAGCATTAAGTACATGTTGCTGATCGCTATATTGTAAAAGCACTCGATCATATGACAAATTAGACTTCGCGCCGCTATTGAAAAATATTTTCACGATGCAGCATCGATTTTTTTGACTCGCACCTGTTGAGACGTAACCAAACTATATATAAATGAAGTAACCTTACCTAAAATCTCCAATACAGCATGTTCTCGACATATCTTTAAATGAAATATAAGTATTAATCGACGAGCACGGTGGCTTGTTTCAAGTTTCAACCGTTTGACATCTCCTCGAGAGTGTATGGTTCGCACAATCACATCCTGCCAAATTCTGATCGCGCACCTAAGTATTTGTTGATTTGATATTTTCACGAGTACTTGATACGTGTATACATATGCCTACCATTTATATTTGCACGAGCTATACCGAGAATTGTCTAGAATTTTTGTCATTTCCTACCAAGTACAAATGATTTTATTAGTTTGATGATCGTCACACATTTGTCACACTCGCACTTTGCTCGACAATGTTCGTAATTGATGTTATTGTTTTTAAACTTGTGTATTTATAGATACACATGAACGTAGTAATGATACAGGATGCGTTTCAAAATTAATTAAGTATTAAAGATATGCTAAGAAAAATTTAATAATGTACGTAAAATTTCTAAAAAAGTTAATAAAAATAGGTTGTGTAATATTGAATAATATATAAGAAAATATTTTTTAGCTTATTTATTTATTTAAAAATGACAGGCATAAAAAATACGATCTGTATTCAGTAATCAGAACGTGCTTTTATTTCTACGGTGAATCTCTAATTAACCGAGGGTTAGAGTGCGTTCACACCTTCATGAAAAAGCAAAAAGCACCAGCCAATCAGAACTCATACTAGTAGTCGATAATTTCTGCTTTTTGTACTACTTAGGAGTTCCGCACAATAATATGATTTTTGATAGGTTGAAATTCTTATTCTCTGTTCTCTGTTCCCTGTTTCTTTTATGACGCAGTCACAACAGAAGAAATAAGGAATTAAGAATAAGGAATAACGATATCAACTTATCAGAAACCGTGTATCCGATTTCTAATAGGTTGAAATCTTAAAGGCTTAAACATAATAGGCAATAGGCACAAGCAACAGGGAATAACGAGCGATCCAAACAGAGCTCTGGAATATAAGTTCGATATTATATCCCAGAGCTCTGATTGAGCGGTTCGTTATTCCCTGTTGCCTTTGCCTATGCCTATTGTGTTTAAGCCTTTATTCGTTATTCCTATTGGTTAAATTTCTTAGGCCCGTTTTACAATCAGTCGTATGTCGGATTCTTGTGTCAACGCATGCGCACTGAATTGTCGGCTGTCGAATGAAGTTGTCGCAAGTCGGCTGTCGGAATAGAAAATGGTCAATTCCTATCTTTTTCGACTACGATTAGATGAAAAATAACCTTCGGATCCATTTGTGTAAAATGGATAAACAGACATTTTTATACGGATATATGGATATATTTATATTATATTAGGGTATAAGCTTAAATCCGCTGTTTGCTCATAGACGGCATTAGTGAGCGTCCAAAGCTACCCTGGGCACAACACACTTTTTTTTATGTGTTTGACATCTGTCAACATTAACCAGTGCACATTATCAGCAATTTCATACAACAACATACATTTTTTCTTTTATGTCTAATTTTTTGCTAAAAAAAAAGCATATGCGGGAAGCTTTGCTTTTCTGTTTCAATTTGAAGAAATCGGTTGCCGAATCGCATCGAATGCTTGTGTGCCTATGGCGACAATGCTTTATCGGAAACAACGTGCAGAGATTGGTTTCGCCGGTGACAAACATTGACGACAATTTTGACCTGAGTAACAAGAAGCGTGAAAATCGGCCCAGGAAAGTTGAGGACTGTCAATTGCAGACTCTTTTGGACGAGGACGATACCCAATCGCAAAAAATGCTTGCCGAGCGATTGGGTGTTTCTCAAGCAGCTATTTCCATGCGGCTACATGCCATGAGGAAGATTCAAAAGATCGGAAAATGGGTGCTGCATGAACTGAACGATAGGCAGATGGAGC
>Ga0157364_1004582_pt1 | contig 13834 bp, 6 predicted proteins | sample AttsexASBM2_FD_111476 | JGI IMG/M metagenome (GOLD analysis project Ga0157364, IMG submission 111476) | Fungus gardens microbial communities from leaf cutter ant in Ribeirão Preto, State of São Paulo, Brazil - Atta sexdens ASBM2 | ecosystem: Host-associated > Fungi > Mycelium > Unclassified ... | reverse complement strand
TTAAGCTTCAAAATACTTTTCTGTAATTTAAATTTTGTTTATTTTTAACGAAGTTACAGCTGCTTGAATTTTGAAATTCATAGCGAACTTCTATTCTGAACTAATACGACATTCATATGATTCAGTCTTAATGAGTAATGACATGTTACTTAATTTTTATTCTTTTCTATTCCTTATCGCGAAAAAAGGTATCGCGAAGAAAGATAAAAATATTGCAGAGACACATCATTATTTGAGCACGCATTTTTAACGTAACTCTGATAAATTTCAAGACACTAATAAAATGATCCTTATAACATATGCTGAATGTACAATCTGGAAGAATTCCGGCTTTCACAGCAGAAACATATAAGAGACAAATTTGCAACGTAGCTTCATCTCTCTTAGAGACGCATCCTCACTGAAGCCGATCGCTTGAAGCAAACATATCAAATTCCACGTTTATTGTAAATCACAACAATAGCTCGATAAAATAGCGCGAACCAATAGAACACATTTCTCATACAAACTATCATCGCGGAAAGAATGTACAAAGAATTTGCGACCGAGTGACCCGCAAAGTACAAGAATGGATGGTGTATCTAAGAGAGAAAAACAAATTTCTAATCGATTTTCGAGGCTTTCATCAGACTCGAATATTATTCCGGTAAGAAATATTGCTTCGAGAGGTCTATTCGAGATCTACTTGGATACTTTTACTTTATGTTTCATAAAAATTCTTGGTCTAATAGCTCGTCGCCGAGGAGCGGCCGAATAGGCTGAAGCGAAGGTAGAACTAGTGATACAACTGGGATACAGAAAGTAAAATAAAAACTGGATAGCTACATATATAGACTAACTCTCGCGTAACCTCCGATCCAATAAGACCGAAGCCCATTAAATTCATGAAATGAAAAAGATATAATAAAATTCGACGCGTGAAAGGCGACTGATTTGATCTAACGATTCTGCGTGAATCAAGGCAGCTCTTTTCCGAAAATGAACTATCAAAATAAATCATCGTTTAAAGTTTCCTTTCATAGCCTAGTAACACTACCAGATCAAATTAATCACAAAGGGAAAAATGTAATGAAATTCATAAAAAGTTGCGCACAACTGAAGTTTAAAAGCACTTTTCAAAGTTCAATCGATTCTTGATTACCATGCTTAAATACAGGATTAAAATTCGCTAAAGTCAATCAATTTCATTTCACCGACATTAACTGCCTAAATATTAAACAAAAAGCTTAATAACTTCTAATCTTAATTGTACTTTGATTTATTTTTTATCTTTTCTTGATCCTATTTTTCAAAAACGTGTTAAAAATATGTGAGGACTTGAATTAAATTATCATTTCACACTACTTAGCGAACGATACGTGTCCTCCAGAGGTTTATCTTCCAAGAATTGCTCTCTATAGAAGCAGTTCCTTCGTCTGGAGAGCACATTTGCGGAAGCAACTCTTAGACAGTAACGCGTTTAATCGCGTGAACGCGCACGACTCTGTACCGTAGACAGATGCTCTCAACTGTACGTATGTTCTTCGTAAAGTTCAGAGTTGTCAGAGAGAAAACACGTGACTGGAATCATTTATAAAATAATATCGACTGTCTTAAGATAAATCTTACAAATACACATGTAGAAAATGCGAATAGTGTTCTATCGGTCGTAAAATTATAAAAAATTATAAAAATTATAAAAAAAAGTACTAAATGTTAAATTGCATATTAATCATACATTAGGATTAATAATCATTAATTATACATTAATATTCATTCGCTTAGTTTTTTTAAATATAATCACTCGTGTAAAAGGTTTCTAACAACCCAACATTATATCTAAATTTTCATTGTTTTCTTTAATGATTTACGATTACATAAAGATTCATAATATATTCTAGAAATTTATTAGATGAAATAAACTTTTTTTAATTGTAACATAAATTAGGTAGTGTTGCCAGAACCAAAAAATAAATTACATAATTAAATAGTAAAAATGTACTAAATTGAGTATCGAAATATACAAACAATTTTGATTTATTTCTTTCATTCGTTCACTTTTTTTTTGCATTCATAATGTAGCGTCAATATAGTTAAAATTGCACTATATTTGGTACAATTGTACCAAGTCTGGCAACATTGAAATTGGGCTAAATATAATTATGTTATACAGATTAATGCGAATTTATAAAACTGGGGTATCCTCAATTCTCTATACAAATAATAAAGGGTTAACTAATAATAAAATTTGGCAATTATGCATTCATAATTACAAACATTATTACGTATAAATTTTGTATTATGTAAAAATTTACATAATACTATTTCAATGTATAGCAGAGTGCATCTCAAAAGGTTAAGTACCGCGACAGCAGCGTTCTCTCGAGAAACGAAAAAGCTCGTTGTACCGTAGCACGCTACTTTGAGATAGACAAGTCGCATTAAGCGAAACGCTTAAGCACGGATCGATGCGAGATAGCGAACGTAATCTGTAAATGAACGAAGCAGCGACTTCCGACTCTAAGCAACCGGTTGACTTTGATTAATCGTGCGAAAAGTCCGGCTCTACTAAGGTTCGCGAATCCCGTATCCAACTCCAAATTGGCATAATTCCTTCGTTCAACGTTTGACCTCTCCCACTGAGAGAAGAATCTTAATTTTGTCGCATCTCCATTTAGTCCTAATGCATGAAGCACATTCTCTTCTCTTTAATCCCGCGGCCGGGAAACCGCGCTTTGCGGAGCATGAAAAGGAACACGGAGATTCGCTGCTTTGTGCTGCTATAAAAATGATAATAATAACGATAACGCACTCACAATGCGCTCCGTTTACCATGATATTTTATATGCAATATTTATTGTGCCGTTTCTCCTGCATCCTACCTCTGACGTTTCTTATACGCTATTGTATCATAATCTCATGCATGAGACATACACGTAAATATAGATAGAAGCATCATAAATGTAATCCGATCATAAATAAGAAAAAATAAAAACATTGTAACGCTGAATAATGTAAATTGATTGAGGAAGTGGATAAAAAAAGATACATACAGCAATTGTTGTAAGAGATATTATGATTATTAATCTTGTAATAAAATTGCTATTTATTTATTGTAGATAACATTTAAAATTTTTTTTTTCCAGGAAAATGTCTAATCATTCAAATTAGAACAGTCTCAACGGATTGAAGTATAATATTACAGTTAAAATGAATTATGATTCGCATTCGTATTCCTAATTGCACAGAGAAATTAGCGACTTGCTAAAAAGGCGCCTTCTCATTAGATGTGCACAGCTTCCTAAAAGATTCTTTCTGATCGTTCTAACAATTTAAGAGAAGCTACATCAAACGAAAAAGATAAGAGAAAGGAACTAAGAGGATGAGCGGTGCCATTGAAGCGAATTATTTATAGACTTCTTACATAGCTATATATATTTCATTTAATAATACATCGAATATCTGTTATGTACAAGAGGACAAAATAAATTTAACGATATTCAATAGACATTATTAATTCAACATTATGTATTGCCGATTCGCTATTCTAGCAGACATAATTAAACTTGCATGAAAAATTATACGGTACAAATTTGAAATGTAAATCTATAAAAGTCACATGTCGTGAATTGCAATTATACGCCGCAAATTGAGAATTCTCTGATCGCCGTTACATATTCAGTATAGTTCCCCTGTGTCATACATAGACGATGTTTGACGTCATCTCGCATGGAAAATAATCGAAAATATATGCGTTGGCTTCATTTTGACATTATTGCAACCGCATCATTTCTCTATAATGTGCTATTAATCTTTATCTTACCTGAAAATCCGATATAAAGTAGAATGATAACTAAATGTTGACGTCGTTACGCGTAATCCGTAGCATGGAGTACAACAAAGCTCCGTTAAACCAACTGTGACAAGTAGAATAAAAAAAAAGAGATTAGTGTATTCCAGGAACAATGGAACTTCGTGCGGAACTGAATTCGGCTGCAAAATTTCCATTTCGCGGCAGAACGCAGCCATCGCAGCAAGCAACATTGTTACAATGCATGTGGAATGTTTTTGGAAAAAAAAAGAGAAACGAAAAAAGAAACGTTCAGCAAAGTCAGCCTTGCCGAGTACTTGCATTTTCGTTTTTCTTTTCTGATCGAAGCAACACTGCGACCCACAAGCGCCAGGCAACATTCGACCATCCACAGAACGTTCGTCGCTCACACGAACCCACATAGAAATAGAGAGCAAAAGAAAGGGAGAGAGAGAGAGAGAGAGAGAGAGACAAGAGTGTGTTTGGAGTTACGGACGAACGCACGTTCGGAGATGAACATACATGGGCTCCGGGAACTGCACGTACGATTCAATCGCACTCTTAATTAGCACACTCAATTAAACACACGAGCGCGCAGCTCGGACCCGCACCACAACCCGGCAGAGACCACGCGTGAGTTTTTACGTTTAAACTGCGTTAGAGGATCGAATTACGGACAATTACACGCCGGTTGAGCGAACTGTTTGTTTCGCGCAAACCGAATTAAAGAGAGGGCGACAAGCGTCATGACGAAGTAGTACGAGAAGGTGAGGAAAACAGACAAGATAACTTGTGCGGCTTCTCTTTAAAAGTATATATTCCCACAGCTGTTGACTGCCCATCCTTTTACGCGTTATATCTGTCAACCGCTTTTTTCTAACTTTTTCTAACTTTTAAATAACAAATTAAAGTTCGTCTCTTCGGTGTATTAATACTGAGTAAAAAATCTAAACAGAAAGTGTTAAAAAATATTATCATCGAGAAATCGAAAGTTTCACAGAAATAGCAATCAATAAAATTTCCGTACACCTTTGAAAAATTTGTTAAAATTTATTAAATTTAATATATTTTATACGTCCCAAACGGTCCACTCAAAATTATGTGTTAATTTAACACAAGATAAATATATTGTTTGAATATTTTATATTATTAATATTCAACATTTCTTATTTACAATGTTAAAATAACACAATTTATAAGTAAGAATAAACAAATAACAAAGAAAAGAATGTACTTTGAAACGTAAATTTTAAGAAAAATTAATAAAATGTGTTAATTTAAATTTGATTATAAAAAGTTAATTTTACTAAATCGTATAATTATTATAAATGTTGATTCCATGAAAGAAAAATTTACAATTAACTTGTGTATCACTTTTTAACTTGTGTTAATTTTTTTATTATTAATTTTTTACATAATATATTTATATTACGTTCTAACAAATGTATTTATCTTATGTTAACAGAGACACATTTTTTTAAAAAATATACAAATCCTTGGGACCTACGAAAGTGTATTAGTTTTATCTTCTATATGAATTGCGACATTTGAATTTAATATAGTATAGTAGCAGTAAGGATGGGTAGAACTATATCAATCCCTGTACGAATCTAGTCAAAGAGTCACCTAGATCTAAAGAGAGAGTTACTCTGTGACTCGCGCTAAGTCAGTACGGATTACGAAATTTTCCGTATACGGGATGCGGGATTTGCACTCGCGACCTGTTATTTGCCGCGTTCATTACGAATCCTTTGCTCTCAACGAAGCCACATGACATCTCGAACTTGTTAACATAAATATAGTACGATAATTAACGTATGTGAATATAACAAAACTGTTAAGAATAACATTGTGTGAAATGTACAATTATTCCAAATCACATTATTTTAGAATTAGGAAAATATCTCAGGATCACCTATATAATTCAAGACCTATATAATTCATTAACACAAAAATTTGAAATACGTAAAATGCGTTAAATTTAATAGATACAAATTTTCTGTGTATGTAATGAAGAAAGAGTTTTTTTTTTCATCGAGTGCTTCTCCTTTTGCAATACATTTGTTAAATATGAAGGTAACATTGTGCAGAAACACATATTGCATTGTGTATTGCATATTTAATATGGCTGACTAGACATTTATAGTTCTTTGTAGTTATGATTTTATATTGTCTTGGAAAATGTTCGAGTTCGAAAAAGCATTATATAGTATGACGGAAGATAGCAGCACGTCGGGGCAATATGCGCTCTCAGATCCAATACGTGCCGCACTAAAATCGTACGAGGGCTCAATTTTCCATTTGCTATCAGCGTGGATACCTCCAATTTCGCTATTCTCCAGGATTGTGGTAGAAGCGTTTATTGGAAAACCGCGTGCCGAGCCCATTCTCTCTTACATCTTTATCGTGCTTTAATAAATAAGATAAATTCCTTCCTCATTAATGAGAAATGCAAACTTTTAAGCATGCTGAGAGAACTGGAAGATTCCTTTTTAATGAAATCTTCAGGATATGTGAAATTACCTCCATCTATCCCGGCTATCCAAAGGTTAAACATCTGCTTCGCGTTGAGAAGAATTTCCATTGTCAGACTCATACGAACAGTTACGACCGAGTTAAGCTCTTCGTAAAGCGCGGCATCTGAGCAGAGAGATTCCCGGACGATCAGACCATATTATAGGTGATATCGCGTCATGGCATCTTCATTCTTGCCGAGCTCGTTCCAGGCGGCATGACAGCCCGAGGGGTAGGTAGATCGTGTGACAACCGCATTGTCTATGACAAAACTCTCGATGCCTATTCACTGCCACTTGCCTCGAGTGCACCACAGACAATGGCCGGACAAAAAAAGTCCGATACTTACGGCCAAGCGCGTACTCGGGACGAGTACATAAGCGCTCGCTTAAGAGATGAACCGTTTTGTAAGACTTGAACTTGAAGAGGTGTACCCTCGAGGCTGGATCGAAAGGGCGAAGATGATAGAGAGGTCACGGGAGAGGGATGCTTTGATTATTTCTCGTATATGAAACTTTTCGCAGTTGAGCAAGAAGCCAGAATTAATTGTATACACCACTACATTAATGTAATTAAAATTTGATTTACTTGCCTTGCTCTTTGTATAAATGGTAAACGCGTTCGCATCGTCCAAGATTAAAATAATTATAAAAAATGAAAGTACCATTGTGTATTTTCGCAGTATATCATTAATAAGACTTCAATGCCATTTTTTTTTAATTAAATAATATAAATAATTATGAGAATATTTTTATGAATTTTATATTGGTCAGAAATTTTATCAATTTTATTAAAAATACTTCAATTTTAGAATATATTAAAATTCAATTAGTCATAAAAAATGTGTTGTAAATTATATTATACATATATTCTTATCATGCACGTTTTTAATATATGTATATATTATTATATTTTTATAATATAAATTTAGATGTAATATAAAATTTTAATAAAAACATTAATGTACAAATATATTTTTATATATTTTTATTTGCTACTTAATTTATTACTTAAAAAATTTAATATATTATAAAAAACTGTAAGTATAATCAAATCTTTTGCAAAAATAATGGATTTCTTTTTACTACACCTAATATATAGCCAATAGTAAATTTTCAATTAATTTTTTTCTAAATTTATTGATAAAAATAGAAGTTTTATTTATTTTTTTAAACTATATTGATTTTACGAAACATAAATAATTAAACATTCAATATATATGATAATTTTCAATTAAAAATTGCTTTATTGAATGAGAATATTATTTTATTGAACATTATATTCAGCTACATACTGTTACATAGATAAATTAAAGCATGGATTATAGACACATTAAAACCCACAGTTAAAGCTAAGAACTAATGCAAGCCGACCAGCAAAACTCTCCGATGAATAAATTATCGATTCTTATTGGAATAAATTATCGGACTCTTAGATGCTCTTAAAAGCTTGAGCAAGAGGGGAGGAGGAAACTTTCTGTCTTAGTAAATATCGGATATTTTGCGAGACGAGTTTTATTTCTCCGCCTTTCTTACTCTTGAAAAGAAATTTCCAACTGTGCTTACGCATCACCTCCTGTTTCCATCGGCAATCTAAAAATCCCGTTTACGCCGCTGATTGCACTTGTTCTGTCTTTATCTCTCATGCAGAAACTTTTTCGAATCGAGTGCTGAAAAGTTGTCAAACTAAATGCGCGGGTGACGCGCTAAAGAAAGAAGTACCACAGTACTCGGGGAGACATTGTTATTCTCGTGAAAATTGTTTCGAGTTCTGAGAGAACGCATCATTAGATTTATCTCAGCAAAACATCTCATCGATTCAAGGTATTGTTTGATGCTCGGCACATGTGCAAGATGGCAAATGGAAACAAATTGCAATTTCTTACAAATTATATACACGTCTAATTATTTTCAATTGAAATTTATAGAATAGATTATAAGTTTCTAAAGAAAGTTAACTAATTTTCAGTAAAAGTTTCTGATATTTCTCGAAAACTCCAAAGTTTTATAATTCATTAATAATCTTGTTATATATTTCGATTAAAATTCTCTATTTTTGTATAATTCGTAAAATATTTAATTAATTAAATCAATACTAAAAATTTTAAATGCCTATTACGATCGAAGCTGGATCTTTATCGCTTTAAATAATTCAATCTTGAATTACTAATTTAAACTATATATGTATTTGCATATATATCATATTGTAGTCTTTTCGAATTGCACGCCGAATTGTTTTTCCGGATTATAAACGCAATTAAAACTACTCTAGTAATCGCGAATTAAATTGACAAGCAATTTTAATAATTTGATTAAATTAATTAATAATTGTTTCATTATATATAATAATTGAGTAATTTAAAAATTAATTAAGTAAATTAGAATAGTTTCATTAAATTTTATATATTATTTATTAATATGTACACATATAATGTTTTAATTTATTAAAATCTTTCGATGTCCAAATATTCATCATCCAAATATTATTAATGGCTCAATGACACAAACGCCATTTTTCCTGATTCGTTCTCTAATAATAAATAATTTGATGAAAATTGCAATTCATTGTAATAGATATGTTACGTATCAAATTACTTTAGTCACCAGTTACAACACACGGTTGCAAAAACAATTTATAGTGGACATATTTTTTTTAACTATATGCATTACGTTTGAAAAAATATCCGCAATTTATCGTGTGTATATTTAGAAAAATCTGTACAGCAGACACACATGAAGCCATTACCTGCGCACAATTATTCGTTAACGGAAATGCAAAAGACATATTTTCCTCTATAAAAGAGACAGCTGACGTAGCGTTAAAAATTTCTGGCGAGTCAGGGCGATTTAGTATCCTGCATCATATCATGCTTTTATAAATATATTTTATAAATTCAACAACACTGATCTTCATTGCAAAAACGGAACTCATAGAAGAAGAAAGACTCACACGACCTAGCGTCCCTTTTCCTTTTTATCAATGTGCGCATGCACAACGCGCGTTAATTCCCAAAATTTTCAACGTGGGAAAATGGACATTAATTTTTCATCGTTCGCTTCCTTTCAAAACACATCTCTGTTATCGAATAACGTTCATTCACACTAATCCGATCCTCCACAATAAGCTAAAGTCCACAGCATCAAAAAAAAATAAAGCTCACCTTGACCAAAATCAAATAACCGCGCCGTGTTAGCTTGGAGAAAATCTCGTGAGATATAGAAGCTGATTTTAAATTCGCGCGATTCGAGAACATGGACTGAACGTTCCTTGAAAGAACGAACAGAGATTGAAATGCTGGCACAATCGTGATTTTAAACGTAAAAATATAGTTATAGAAAAACAAACGAGCATAAAACAAACGCGACGTTTATGCGACGTCATCATATCCATCAGGGCAATTAATTGACTCTCGAGTTTTTGGTATTGGCCCGACGCGTGTTTACCCTGGCGTTCTATTTTGACGAACGTCATTAATTTTTAACGGTCACACAACCGTGTTATGTTACATCTTTTCGGCACTTTGTTAACGATAATTAAAATTAATTGAGATCGTCTCTCCTTCCTCGCTATCGAGCTGACGGTGATTCGTGACTGGCGGGGAACCGTACACGGGCGTACACGATTTTACATCGCGAAAACTCTCGTGGCATTAATTAAAAACAATAAAATATTTCCACAAAGGGACTGTAATGACATACTCTCCGGCTTTTGATAAAAAAATAATGAACAATGACGCGCAATTATCCCCAGTTCATTTACGTAACACTGGCTCATCCCCCCAATTACTCCATGCGTCCGTAAACTTTCGCAAATTATTTCATATATAATGAAATAACATTGTAATTATGCGTAATGCGATAGCTGTTTTCATTACGTGTAATGCAATACATGCGATGGCTATCTCACTTCCGTTATTATCGGACAGGCTTCATTTGTTCTCTCCTAAAAGCCCGGCATTTGCAAGCCAAATTTACCGCAACGTGGATTAGGAGGTTGGGTCGATTTAGGTTAAAACATTTCTTTTCCGAATTTTGATTTCCTGCAATGCGAAAAGAATGTGTAATAATAATTTTTGCGAACTCGAAAGAAATATGAGACGCAAAAGCAAGAAAGAAGCAACATAGATATGAAGCAAATAAATAAACACCTTACATGGACGAGGCGGATCTTAAGACCTAATATTTCCATACAGATTTTAAATACATCTTTCAGTTCCAATAAATTGAACGCTGATTACATTAGTTCACAAAAAAAATTTTTTTTTTTTATTATTTTGAACCAAATAAGGTACATTTGTTATAAATTTTTGAATGCTAAAAACGATATTGTAAGTTAAATTTCATTAACATATCAGATTCTCAAAATAATTGAGGTGTAATATATAAAAAAAATGACTTTTTGATGATATTCGAAATATTCTTGTAAAAAAAATTAACGTTAAAATTTTGATCAAAAGTCAATATATTATGCATCCCTCATAAAATGCATTTTTTAATTATCTAATTTTTTAGTCATAAGGGATTTAAATACAATTTTGCTAAGACAGCTTTCTACCCATTACCAATAAAATCATATGTACTTATAATACTTTACAGTTTTAGTGTAGCTATTGATGCACTTGCATAATTTATCTGATAAATTCCTAACTAAATATATTATTTACATATATATATATATATATATATATATATATATACATTTAATAATAATAATAATAATATTTATAACACATACATTTAGCGAAGTGTATCATGATAAATCTCAAATTACGTATGCGTATCAATAACTATAAACTAGAAATTGTAAATATACATGACCTTATTGTCAAAGATAAAAAAATTCCTCATGTTAACAGAATTTTGTATTAGATAAATCTTTCAACGGAGAAAATCTCTGGTTGAAAATAAACAAATCTAATCATAAGAAGATCCTAATCATATCAGAATTCTAGTTATTTCAAATAATTTATCACAAATTCAACCAAGTAAATTTTTCAACCAGAATTCCAATTAGTGCAATTAATCTCTTTTCTAAACATGGCTAAAAAATAAAATATTGAAAATATGTTTATATATATTTTTAGGAGCTAAATAATACATTTACAACTTCTAATCAAAATTTCAAAATAACTGTTACTTTTTTACAAAAAAAAATCAAAATCATAAATTACTTTTGCACATTAAACCTTAATTATTTTAAAAATCTGATGTATTCGTAAAATTTGAGGTATCGTTTCCAGCATCCAAAAATCTATAAAAAACACTTTGTCTAATTTAAAATAATTATGAATTAATTAAAAATAATAATTAAATATTATAAACTATATTACTATTGGACTTGAAACACAATTCTAAACTGAAATTAGAATAGTAATATTACAAACTGATCCATTTAACAATAAGAATAATAAGTATCTTAAAGCACTTCAAAGAATTTATCAAAAAAAACAAAAAACTTCTTTTTGAAAAAAATAATATATTGTACTAAAATAAACACACACTCTTTTGTGTGTAATTAACAATTACACAATTACACAATTATTTAATCACTTCTTTTACAGTCTCTTGAGATAGAAGGTGATAACGTGTGAGCTCCATTTAATTGTTATAATCGCTCCACATGTATCCAAAGTTGCATAGTTTCGTGGTTTTCGTTTGTCGCCTTAGAATCTTGAATGGATTGCGTTTCGATGTTTGAGGCTCGCTCGTGCACACATAAGGCAGAATCACATAAAAGCATCAAGTCGGATTTCCATTAGTTTAATTACGAGAGGGAGGGTCGATGCCGATAGGGGAAGCCGTGTTTTCGGGAACTACAGCCGAGACAGCAGCTATGAGGCAATTCCGCGAGAACGGAAACTCGCACCCTATCATTATCAAGAGGCAAATACGTACCTTGTATTCAGTCGAACACGCTCGTATATGAGTGCATAATTGCACGCGATAATGCAAAAAATTGAGATAGCACTTGATCTCCGAAACTCTTTCTCGATATATTTTTTTCCGAACACTTTCTAGAAACCATTTCGTAATACTTCGAAAACACGCCGCTTACCTGTTTTGCCGTTATATTATCGAGAGCCGATACTTGTCACGCATTTTAGTCGAAACTAAATTTAGTGGAAAATATTCAGCGGCGCGAAACTTTCACCGGCATATGCACGTCTCTTGGAAACGCCCACGTCCTTAAACTTTTCTCGCCCCAAGCCGAAACACGCCCGAGAAAAATATTGCTAAAGTACGAAAAACGGCAAGAGAGCGGAATCCCATTTTCATAGAAATCATAAATCGGCCTTCCGGTTAGATATGTAATTAAAAAGCTGCAAGCATTCGAAATGATTCGCATTATAAACTATAGCATAGAAAGAAAAAGGATGACATCGGAGAATGCCGACGGGGACAGATAGCGAATGAGGGGGTTGCGAGCGTTAGCGACGATGATTACGACCGTTGGAAATAGTCAGGATTGGACCTGATGTGAAGGAGGGAGGCGAGAAGAGGAACGCAAACCCATCTGAAAGCTACACCGTCTCCTCCATCGCGAATACCAACACTCGTCTGCGAGCGAACAAAGCGTGAAGCTGCGGCCTACAAACGTGGCGCACTGGAAGTGCCGCGCGCGCGAGTCTAACAATGGTTATTGTTTCGGAGACCGTGCTGTGTAACCGGGCTAATAAAATAGAGAAGAGGAGCCCGCGAGCGATCGCGGAAATGTGCGGCGCGCAAGGGATGAGGGCGAAACATGGATCGGCGAAAACATCGAGACAGAGAAATCAGTGGGCAATAGAAAAGCATCAACGATGCTATATAATTTCGAATCGGGGCCACCCAAGTTCACCCTCATTGTCGTTCCGATGCAAATAAACGCTCATATACCGCGCCTATATACTGTTAAACCCTTTTTACCGTTCATGATTGTGCTTATTTAGAAAAGCTTACACAGTGTGCGAATCGGGTCTTTACGTTTCAAGTTAATGCTTCTGCAGGAAATTTTCTGTAATAACACAATTGAATTTGTGTTAAATTCAACACATTTTTATTTTATGTGTTTTAAATAGTCCACTCAACTTTTGTGTTAATTTAATAAGATGAAGAATATGTTAGAAAATAAATATGTAAAATATTAACATAAAAAATGTAATACTGACACAGTTTGAAAGCAAATTGTGGAAGCGTATTTCTGGAAGTAAAATTAACTTTTATAATACATTAATTCATACATTTTATACTTTTATTCATTTATTTTAGAACTTTACATTATAAAATATATTATTTCTATTATGTCTATTCACTTATAAATTGAATTATTTTAACATTGAAGAAATGTTAAATATCATTTAACACAAAAATATAATGTAATCGCATTACGTTAAATTAACACACGGATGTAAAAAGTTTAACACAAAAACTTTAAGAAGAACCGGTTTTAACACCAATATAAAAATGTTTTTTACTCTGTGTGTGTGTGTGTGTGTGTGTGTGTGTGTGTGTGTGTTCGCAAATGTGATACATTTCAATGTTGCGCTATATT
>Ga0157364_1004581_pt1 | contig 13835 bp, 16 predicted proteins | sample AttsexASBM2_FD_111476 | JGI IMG/M metagenome (GOLD analysis project Ga0157364, IMG submission 111476) | Fungus gardens microbial communities from leaf cutter ant in Ribeirão Preto, State of São Paulo, Brazil - Atta sexdens ASBM2 | ecosystem: Host-associated > Fungi > Mycelium > Unclassified ... | reverse complement strand
GAATTTTGTATTGGGTAACACAAGAGAACTCAATGGAGTTTCTAGTACAAACTTATCTATCTTATATATGCTAGGCTACTGGTTTGTGCTACATATTATGACTTAAAGACCTTAGAATTAGTCAATGAGCAGAACCTTGTATAGAGTTATGCAAGAGAACTCAATAGAGAACACTGTACAGAAATGTTTATCTTATATACTAAATGATGATGGTCCATACTACTACTTTTCTAGCCTATTCTAAAGACTGTGTATTTGTCTCAAGGCCAATATGTATAAGATACATTATTATGACATCATTCTTCTAGAATCTTTTATGTCCTTCTTATAACTTGTGACTGTTACCATGACTATATCATCTGATGTGACTAATGTATGACAGCATTGATTGTAACATCACCTCTAGCTCTAATCTTAAGTTCAAAGTAGAATAAATAAAAAATAAAAAAAATATTAAATAAAGAAGCTAGTATCTAGGCTTTGTATATCTGATACTACAGTACTATTAACCTACTCTAAAGGCTATGTGTTATCTATAAGGTCAATATATATTAAACATATTATAGTAATATTATTTCTTTCTAAAACCTTCTATTATATTCCATTATAGTATATGATCATATGATATCATACTAACACTAACTCTAAGCTTCAAAATAAAAATAAAAGAAAAGTAAGATAAATATAAGAAAAAAAAGAAAAAATATTAAGTCTATTATTCATAATTTTAATACATGGTCTTTTTAGTATATATAAGATAAATGTCTTTGTACTAAGAACTTCATTGAGTTTTTTTTGTATTAATCCTAATATAAGAAAATATATAAATAGTCTTTTTCTTGTTAATTTTAAGTTGAAAAAATCAAAAGACCAATATATATAAGAAATGTGAATAATACATTTAATAAAAAAGGATCAATAAAACATATAGTAGAAGTAAATGTATATTATAAGAGATATAGAAAAAGAACTGAGATTAATATAATAAGAGAACAGAAGTAGAATGTAATCTTAGAGATATTTTGGCTTACTTGTCATAATTCTGAAATTGATTGAAAGATAGAAAAGATCAAGATTGTTATAGCAATCACTAGTCACAAAGACTAATAGAGACATAGTCAATAAATTTCAAAGACAAATATTGTTGTGGAGATTATAAGAAAATTTAACAAGGAGTCTCCACTGTATTGCTACCATATTTATACAAAATTTCTATAATTCATGCTAACAATAAATTATCCTACCCTAATATCTATACTTTATCCATGCCTTTATCTTATATCTTTTATAAGAATATCATGCCATATATATGTGCCCTGACATCATTCTTCTAGTCTGTTCTAGTCTGATCTTGTCTAATCTAGGTTTATGACCTCACATCATATAATATGTCATATAACTGCAGTCACATATCTCTTTATTATTAAAAATAAAAGGAAAAGAAAATCAAAAGAAAAGAAATATTAAATCAAGAAAAATAGATAAAAGAAAAGAAAATTGTTAGTGTCCAAGTGCACCATAACAAAGATAACAAGATTGTTACAATTCAATGACCTTAGAGCTAATCAAAGAAAGAAACCTTGTATTAGAGTTAATACAAGAGAACTTAATAGAGTTTTTAGCACAATATATTTATTTTTATATACTAATTAGTGATGGTCCATACTTAGCTATTTTTAGTCTGTTCTAAAAACCATGTGTCAGCTATGAGGTCAATATGTATTATAAATATTATATAACATTATTGTTTTTAAACCTTCTATTATATTCTTTTATAACTATTACTGTAATCTGTGTTATCTGATGTGACTGATGTGTAACTATGTAGTCATGATGTCACTCTAACCCTAACCCTAGATCCAAAAATAAAGAAAAGAAAAGGAAAAAGAAAAAGAGAAAGGAAATTAACTAGAGTTCAAGCTTCACATATTTAACAAAGATGTTCTTAAAATTGTAGAAAGTAGTAGAGATCAAAGCAAGAGAAGTTCAGATAGCAAAAGCAAAAGAAATAGAAAGAAAGAAAGAAGAAGAAGAAGTAGCAAAAAGAAAAGGAGCAAAGAAAGAAAAAAAAGCAAAAAAGTAAACTAAAAAAGGAAAATATAATGAAGATGAAGAGAGTGTTAAAAAAATAGGAGATTTAAGATGATGATGAAGAAGCCAAAAGACTGATTCTTTCAAGGTTCTACAAGTAAATTTAGATTTTTAAAAAGAAAGCAAGTAAAAGAATGTCCATAAGAAAAATATGAAATCATGTAATAAAAGTAAAAAAGAGATTTGTACCAAGAAAAAAGAAGATATATATCTTATCTAAAGAAGAAAGAGGAGTGTTAAGTTCACAAATGGTAAACTTAGTTTTTCTCTATTTTATTTTTCATTTTTATTTTCATTTTGTTTTATTTTCTTATTTTTCTATTTTTAGAAAATAGGGTTAGGATTAAGTCATAAGATACAGAGAACAAAGTAAAAGGGTTTAGAAAAAATGATGTTATACAACATGGATATCATATATTGATCTCATGTACTACACATGTGTTATGAACTAAAGTCTTTAGAGTCAGACAATAGAACAATTCTTATATTGAGTAACACAAGAAAACTTGATAGAGAACTCTTCTACAAACTAGTTTACTTATATAGTCCTACAGGTAATCTGTGCTAACTACTGTACATCCTATCCTAAACTACCATGTGTGGTCTATACTATATGATATCATTTGTTCTCGAATCTTCTACCATATTTTCCTCAGTCTTGTGATTAGTTTTGTGATTATGCCATCAAGTTGTGACTGATGTGATAGCATGACTGATCAACCTTAGTTGTTCTAAAAATAGAAAATAGAAAAATAAATAAAAAATAAAAATAAAAATGAAAAGAAAAATAAAATCAATTAAGTCTACTTTCTTCGATCTTGACAACATGGTTGTTTAGAATAAGGTACATAGTAGCAAGCATGGACCAGCAGTAGTAGTATATAAGGTAGATTAGTTTGTAAAGAGATCTCTATTAAGTTCTCTTATGTTACTCATATACAAGAGGTATTCTATTATCCAATCCTAAAGACTTTAATTTATAATATTAGAACTCAAACTCCTTTTTCAAAAGACCACTTGACACTTAGCCCTTTTACTTTATTCTTTTATCATCCTTGACCAAGAGATAACACTGTCTCTTAATCAAGAAGAATTGCTGGGCTCTAGGCATAAAGGGTATACTAACTAGGAGAGGAAATTCTAGTTATCTATCTGTATCAAAGCCCACTGGTACAGCTCAGATATAACACCTTTTGTGGACATGCTCATTACATTTTCATTTTATTAGCCTTGTACTATAGACCCACTTGTGGTTTGTTTATGCAGAGAAATGTCAGCTTGTTCTTAAAACAACAGACTAGAGTAGAATGTCCTTCTTAGGACAAAATCGTATACATTTTTCTTAAGGCAGTAGTTAGTAAACAGGAATAGTCAGTAGACGGTGTAGACAGGATAAGAGTACCTATTATCACCTATCAAGAATTCTGTTATCTTCAGAATATGAGTCTAAGAGCAAAACTAGCACAGGTTCTGCTCTCCTCTTATACACATTACCATTACCACCATTACCCTCCCCCATTGACTCACCTCTCCCCTACTCTAACATAAGTCAAATCAATTTACACAAGATTATCTGCTAGTAATGCAGGTGCAAATACAAGCCCTACTTGCAGTAATAGGAGGATCAGGAAATGCAGAGAGAGGGGCAACAGGGTCCAATATAGGACCTCACATAGAGGTGGCTAAGCTAGCCATGTTATGAACTAAAGCTCAAAGGGTTAAACAATAGAACAACTCTTATATTGAGTAATACAAGAGAACTCGATAGAGAACTTTTCTACAAACTAGTCTACCTTATATAGTCCTACAGATGGTCTATGCTAACTACTGTGCACCCTATCCTAAACAACCATGTATAGTCCATGAGGTCAACATGCGGTGTTCATATTGTATAACATCATCTGTTCTCGAATCTTCTACTAAATTCTCCCAAGTCTTATGATCTATCTTGTGACTATGCCATCAGGTTGTGACTGATGTGATAGCGTGACTGATCAACCTTAACCCTAGTTGTTCTAAAAATAAAAAAATAGAAAAATAAAACAGCATGAAAATAAAAATGAAAAATAAAATGGAGAAAAGCTAAGTCTACCATTTGTGAACTTGACAAGCCATCTTTAATGGAGAAGTAGGAAAAGTAGGAGGATTTGTGATCACATGCAGATTGTATTTGAGGATAAAGATGAAGAAAACAACAGTAGAAGAACAAGTTCAATGGGTCCACTCATATATGCACGGAGGATCAGCAGATGTATAGAAGGAAAATGTAATAAAAGAATTAGAGATAGAAGAAATGGAATACGAGACTATGGAGGAATTTTTAACAGCTTTGAAAAAGGAATTCAGTGGAGGAGAGAAGGAATCAGTGAAGGTAGCAGAGTTAAGGAAGCTGGAGCAAGGAGGGAGAATGATGTAGGAATTCATACAAGAGTTCAAGAGAGTGGCAAGAGGTAGTGGATATGAAGAGAGACCTTTGGTAGAGGAGTTTAAGAGGAGGGATGAATAGAGGAATTAGGAGGAAGCTGATGGAGTCCGAGAATCCACCAGTCTCTATTGAGCAATGGTACAGAAGGGCAACAGCCCTCGATAGAAACTGAAGAGAGAGTAGGAGGGAAAAGGAGAGGATAAGAGAAAAGAAAGAAACAGGAGTACAGAAACAGGAGAAGACAATATTGCCACGACCCTTAGTGTGGCAGAGGAGGTAAATGTCTTCTCAGTAGGTGACAATGGAGCCTGCTCTGATGGAAGGAGTAGAGAGGAAAAATATAGTGGTAGTCAGAAGTGCAGGATAGTAGCAAGGACAGAGTGCAGAGGTTCCTTCTAGATAGAATCCTTATGCAATGGAGGTGGATAGAGGAAGGAATTGCTATGCTTGTGGGGGTTTTGGGCATATGGCCTGTCATTGCAGGAATAGGAGAAGAGAGAGAGCAATAGAAGGAAGAAGAGTAGAGTATGGAAGAGGAAGAATCAAGGAAATTAATGAATACTCGAATAATTTAAAAGAGGTGGAGAATCTAGAACTTCTTGACTAGATTCTCATAATAAATACAGTGTATTAGCTACAGGAATAAACACTGATATATCTAAATTAGAGGAGAAGGAAGAAAAAGTAAGAAAAGTGGAAGGAAAAACATTAAGAGAGGTGATGGTAAAAATAGGACTAGAAAGAGTGGATATGCAAGAAGAAGTAACCATAGAAGCATTATTGGATAGTGGAGCAACAGGATTAGTGATGAGTTCTAAGTTTGCAAGAAAGCAAGAGTTTAAGTTAAAGAAGTTAGAAAGGCTGATGAACATAAGAAATGTGGATGGGTTGCTGAATAAAGAGGGGCATATAGAACACATAGTGGAAGTAAACATCTATTATCAGGGACATAGAGAGAAGACTGAAATAGATGTAATTGGAGGACAGAAATAGACTGTGATCTTGGATATGCCATGGTTAGCTTACCACAATCCTGAAATCGATTGGAGAATGGAGGAAGTAAAGATGATGAGGTGCCTAGAGGAATGTGGGAAATAGTGGAGACCAGTGCAAGGGAAATCTGGGTAGGAAAAACAGAAAGAAGAAGAAGCAAAGAAAGAAGCCAGGAAGAAGAGAGAGGAAAAGGAATAGAAGAAGAAACAGAAAAAAGGAAAGACAATAGAGGTAAAGAAAGTGGTAGAGGAATGAGAGATATGAGATAAGGAGGAAAAAGTGGTAAGATCAGAGGTGGAGGTAAAAAAGTTGGTGCTAGAAAAGTTTCATAAATGGATAAAAGTGTTTGGGAAGAAACAATTGGAAAGGATGCTGACAAGGAAGATGTGGGACCACACGATAGATGTGAAGGAAGGGTTTGTACTGAGGAATGGAAAGGTGTATCTGTTGTCAAGGGAGGAAAGAGAAGAGGTAAGAGAATTTATAAAAGAACAGTTAAGAAAAGGATACATTCGGCCATTGAAATCACCATAAATGGTGCCAGTGGCCTTTGTAGGAAAGAAAGACAGAAAGAAAAGAATGGTACAGAATTATAGGTACTTAAACAAGTGGACAGTCAAGAACAACTATCCACTTCCCTTAATATTAGATATTTTGAAGAATATTGGGATGAAGAAGGTGCCCACAAAAATAGATTTAAGGTGGGAGTATAACAACGTAAGGATAAAGGAAAGAGATGAATGGAAAGTGGCATTTACCACACCAGAGGGATCCTTTAAACTTATAGTGATGTTTTTTAGACTAACTAATTCTCTAGCAATATTTCAAGCAATGATGAACGAATTGTTGAGAGACTTAATTAACATAAAAAAGGTGGCGGCATTTATTGATGATATAATAGTGGGAACAGAGATGGAGAAAGGGCATGACGAGATAGTAGTAGAAGTGATTAGGAGACTGGAAGAGAATAATTTATATGTGAAACCAGAGAAGTATAGATGGAAGGTCAAAGAAGTGGAATTTTTAGGGGTGGTGATAGGTCCTGAAGGAATCAAAATGGAAGAAGAGAAGGTAAAAGAAGTATTGGAGTGGCCAATATCCAAGTGTGTTAAGGAGGTGCAGAAGTTCTTAAGATTAGCCAATTATTATTGCTGATTTATTGGGGGTTTCACATCAATATCTAGGCTACTATATGATATAGTGAAAAAAGATAAGAAGTGGGAATGGTCAGAGAAGCAAGAGAAAGCATTCAGAGAATTGAAGAAAAGATTTACAAAAGAACTGGTACTAGCGGCACCAAACCTAGATAAGAAAAATGTGGATGGAGGTAAATGCATCTGATTATGCAACTAGGGGAGTATTGTCAATGGAGTGTGAGGATAAGTTATGGAGACCAGTGATGTTCCTTTTCAAATTATTGAATGAAATAGAGAGGAATTATAAAATTCATGATAAGGAGATGTTGGTGATTATTAGGGGATTAGAAGCTTGGAGACATTTGTTAGAAGGAGTACAGTTCAAATTTGAGATCTGGACAGATCATAAAAATTTGGAGTACTTTATGAAAGCGCAGAAGTTGAATAGGAAACAAGCTTGATGGACATTGTATTTGTCTCAATTTGACTTTACTTTAAAACATGTGCTAGGAACAAGGATGGAAAAAGTGGATGGACTTAGTAGAAAATTGGACTGGGAAGTATGTGTAGATAGGGACAACGAGAACCAAGTAATTATTAAGAACTATTGGATTTGTAATTTACAGGAAGTAGTAATAGAAGGATCAGAAGTAGGGCTGTTAGAAAGAATAAAAAAAGCAAGAAATAAGGACAAAGATATAATTAGAGTAGTAGAAGAGATGAAGAAGACAAAAGTAGAGGAATTAAGAGGAGATGAGTGGAAAATAGAAGGAGAGCTAGTATTAAAAGAGGGAAAGATGTATATACCAAAGAATGAGAAGTTGAGGGCAGAAGTGATCCAGCTACATCATGATGTACCGGCAGCAGGACATAGTGGAAGATGAAAAACAGTAGAGTTGGTCACAAGAAATTATTGGTAGCTGGGAGTAATAAGAGATGTGGGGAGATATGTGGAAGGATGTGATTTGTGCCAGAGGATGAAGAATAGGACAGAGAAGTTAGCAGGAAAATTGAAGTTGAGTGAGGTACCTAAAAGCCATGGACACACCTAACAGTAGACTTTATCACAAAGCTACCAGTAGTAATAGGAAAAGATGCAATTCTGATAGTGTGTGACTGGTTGTCCAAAATGGCACACTTTGTAGCAACTATGGAAGGGACATCAGCAGAAGAGTTAGCAAGACTCTTCAGAGATAACGTATGGAGGTAACATGGTTTACTGGAAAGTGTGGTGCCAGATTGAGGACTACAATTTGTGGTGGAATTGACTAAGGAGTTGAATAGGATACTAGATATCAAAACAAAATTGTTGACTACGTTTCACCCTCAGACAGATGGACAAACAAAATACATGAACTAGGAATTAGAGCAGTATCTCCAGTTCTTTGTAGACTATAGGCAAAAGGACTAGCCAGAGTGGTTAGCATCGGCAGAATTTGCAATAAATAACAAAGTCTATTCAATAACAAAGATATCTCTATTTATAGTGAATTATGGGAGGGAGTTGAGAATGGGAGAAGACATCAAGAGAAAAGAGAAGATAGAAAAGGTAATGGAGTTTGCAGAAAGAATGAAAAAGGTACAAGAGGAAGCGGGAGTAGCATTGAAAAAGGCGTAGGAAGAAATGAAGAGATATGCAGATCAAAGTGAAAAAGAGACAGAAGAGTGGAAGAAGAGAGACAGAGTAATGCTAAGTACGAAAGACTTAGTATTTAAAGAGAGACCAGTGTGCAAATTAGTAGAAAGATATGTAGGGCTGTATAAGATAGAAGAAGTAGTATTGTCAAATACAGTAAAGTTACGATTACCAAACTCAATGAGAATTCACCCAGTAGTCAATATAAGCAGAGTAGTTTGATATAGGGAGCAGATGAAAGGACAGAAAAAAGAAGAGGAAAAACCAATTGAAGTAAAAGGAATCGAAGAGTGGGAAGTAAAAAAAATTTTAAACAAAAGAAAGATAAGAGGAGTTGAGAAGTATCTGGTATGTTAAAAGGGGCTCACAGCAGAGCATAATTCATAGGAGAAAAGGGAAGATTTAGGAAATGCAAAAGTGATATTAGAAGATTTTGAAGGAAGAATAGAGATGGAAATAAGGAGACAAGAAAAGTTAGATAAAGCAGAAGAACAAGACTTCAGAAGAGGAGAGTTATCAGGAAAGTTCACAGCAAAGATGTTGTATGGATGGGATGATGGAAAGTTTGAAGAAGAATACTTGAAAAAGTTAGAAAGGAATTGGAAAAGATGAAAGGCAATTTCTCTAGAGAAAAAACCTTAAGAGAGAGGTAATATCAAGTTCATAAATGGTGGACTTAGTTTTTCTCTATTTTATTTTTCATTTCAATTTATTTTCTTATTTTTCTATTTTTAGAATATAGGATTATGGTTAAGTCACAAGATACAGAGAATAAAGTAGAAGGGTCTAGAACAAATAATGTCATACAACATAGATACCACATGTTGATCTTATGTATTACACATGGTTGTTTAGGGTAGGGTGTACAGTAGCAAGCATGGACCAGCAATAGTAGTATATAAGGTAGATTAGTTTGTAGAGAGATCTCTATTGAGTTCTCTTGTATTATTCATATACAAGAAGTGTTCTATTGTCCAACTCTAAGGACTTTAGTTCATAACAAGAAGAGATATACAAGTTCATTAGTGAACAACTAAGAAAAGAATATATTAGATAATATATCAAACTTTCAAAATCCCCTCAAATAACACTGGTATTCTTTGTAAAAAAGAAGAAGAGTAAGAAATGTATAGTATAAAACTATAGATATCTAAATAAGTATACTATAAAAAATAATTACTCTTTATTTCTAATCTCAGATATTATAGAAAGTATTGGTATAAAAAAAGTATTTACTAAGTTAGATTTATGATAGAGTTATAATAATATATGGATAAAAGAAGGAGACAAGTGAACATAGCTAGGTGTTATGGAACGCTTGAACACTAACATTTTTCTTTCTTTTTATTTATTTTTCTTGATTTTATATTTCTTTTTTTTTGAATTTCTTTTCCTTTTAATGACGAGGAAGAGGCATGTGACATCGCAGTCACATGACATGTTACATGGTGTGACGTCACAAGCCTAGAACATGATGGAAGGGTCTAGAAGACGATATCAGGGCACATGGAATACATATGGTGGCCTTGAGTAGAATATAAGGCAGGAATGAGGATGAAGTATAGACATTAGGGTAGGGTTAAATATTGGTAGCATGGACCAAGCATGTTTTGTATATATAGGACTCTAATTTAGTAGAGACTTCTTGTTGAGTTCTCTTGTGAATTTCCTACTTGATATCCCACTAAGAGATTTACCGCTTGTGTGATCATTTGTCTTTGTGATAAGTGGTTGCTACAACACTAGGCCTTGTTAGGCACAGTTTACACTAGAGGTGAAAGTCCATGAGGTGGACTTAGAGATATGTGGACTCATAGAACAATCTTGGCTTCAGCTTATATGCTGTGCTATCTGTCTGCTGTATAGTTACAACTTTAGATAATAGGAAGAAGTCTAAGATAAGAGTGAGTGCTGATTTGGTATATCACTGTTAAACACCAGAGATTGAGTTCAATAAGGATTTATCTCTGTCAATTATCAAACTAGCAAATTACAGTGTAACTACTAGTCTTATATATGAGTTCCTATTATAGGAGATGCTTGGAATTTCAGTAGTATAGCCTCTATTACCCCAAGTAGAAGTTTCAGTGTTGAGACACTGACAGGAGTAGCTTTATCATGGAAGACTGAGTCAAATAGGAGTATCTTCACCATGGAAGATGGAATACCTGGATGGTTGCATTACTGCTGCAAGATATGTTGTAAGAAAGATAACTGCTATGGAAGGTAGGCTTCAATTGTTGACAAGGGATGTACCATGGAGATGTGTTTTCTGGATGAGTGGACTTGAAATATGACAGTCCTTTACATAACCTAATAAAAAAGATTAGAAATGTGAATGAACAGAGAAACAAGAAAAGACATTCAGAGAGTTAAAAAAAGATTCACTAAGAAACTGGTACTAATAGTACCTGACTTGAACAAAAATATGAGAATAAAAGTAGATATATTAGATTATGCAACAAAAGAAGTCTTATTAATAAAATGTAAGAATGGATAATGAAGACTAGTAACATATCTTTCAAAATTTCTAAATGAAACAGAGAGAAACTATGAAATCTATGATAAGAAAATATTAGCAGTAATTAAAAGATTGAAAAATTGGAAATATTTGTTAGAGAGTATAAAGTTTAAGGTTGAAGTTTGGATAAACCATAAAAACTTGGAGTATTTTATAAAAGTGCAAACAAGCCCACTGAGTATTATATTTATTAAGATTTAACTTTACCTTAAAATATGTATCAAAGACAAAGATAGAAAAAGTAAATAGATTAAGTAAAAGACTAAACTAGAGAGTAGAAATAGAAAAGAATAATGAAAATAAAAAACTGATAAAAGAAGAATGGATTTAGAGACTAGTAGAAGTAAAAGTAGAAGGATCAGAAGTAGATATAGTAGAAAAGATTAAAAAAGCTAGAAAAAAGAATGATAAGGTAGCTAGAGTAGTAAAAGAAATAAAGAGGACAGAAGTAAAAGTGTATATATCTAGAGATGAAGAGTTATATCAAAATTGTAAATATTAGACTTAATTATTTTTATTTTTCTTTCTCATTTTATTTTGAGGACTTAGGGTTTGAATTAGTGTGATATCACAAGTCATGGTCACAAATTGTCACATAGTATAACTCAGTATCACACATCAGTCATAGTCATATGGTTATATGGTCATATATTATAAGAGAATATAGTAAATACTTCTAGAAAGAAATAATATCACTATAATGTGTTTGACATATATTGATCTTAGGAATAATGCATGGTCTTGAAAATAGGTTAATAGTACTATAGTATAGACCAGTAACTTAGTATATATAAGATAAACAGTTTTGTATTAGAAAATCCATTGAGTTCTCTTGTATTACCCAATATAAGGTTATTTCTTATTGATCTACTTTAAGGTCTTTGAGTTATAATAAGTTAAGGATAGAGATTATTTGGTTATACCATGATGTACTAGTAATTGAATATGGAGAATGATAGAAGATAACAAAACTAATGATAAAGAACTAGTAACAAGGAATTACTAGTGGCTAAAAGTAATCAGAGATGTAGAAAGATATATAAATGGCTGTGACCTATGTTAAGGGATGAAAAATAAAATGAAGGTACTAATAGAGGAGTTAATGACAAATGAAAGACTATGGACATATCTAATAGTGGACTTTATCACAAAACTACTGTTAGTAGCAGAAAAAGATGCAATTCTAGTGATATATAATTGGTTGTCCAAAATAGTATATTTCATAGCTACAACAGAAGAAATGTTAGTAAAAGGATTGACAAGATTGTTTAAAAACAATGTATAAAAGCTGTATAAGTTACCAGAAAATGTGATATTTGACAGAAGACTATAATTTGTAGCAGAAATGACAAAGAAACTAAACAACATGTTAGAGATCCAGATAAGGTTATTAATAGCATTCCACTCACAAACAGATGGATCGATAGAGTATATGAGCTAGAAGTTAAAATATGGTTCTTTGTGAATCATAAACAAAAAAACTGGTCTGAGTGGCTGGTATCTATAGAGTTCACAGTAAACAATAAGGTTTATTCAGCAACTAAAGTATCCTCTTTTCATAGCAAACTATAGATGGAAATTAAGAATAGGTATAGATATCAGAAGAAAGAGAAAAGTAGAAAAGACAATAGAATTTATAGAAAGAATAAATCAGATTTATAAAAAAGTCAAGGTAGTATTAAAACAAGTACAAAAAGAGATAAAGAAACAGATAGACAGGAGAAGAAAGAAAGTAGAACTCTGGAAAAAGAGAAATAAAGTAATATTAAGTATAAAAGACTTGGTATTCAAAGAACAACTAGCAAGGAAATTAATGGACTGCTATGTGAGACCATATACTATTAAGGAGGCAGTATTTACTAATACAGTTAAACTAAAACTGCTGAATACAATGAGAATTCATTCAGTCATAAATATGAGTTAGGTAGTAAGGTACTGAGAATCAGTAAAGAGATAAAGAGTAGAGAAGCCAAAACCAGTAGAAGTTGATGGAGAAGAGAAGTGGAAAGTAGAGAAAATACTCAATAAACAAAAAATAAGAAGAGTAATGAAGTACTTGGTATAATGGAAAGAGTTTATATCTGAGCATTGTTATGAACTTAAAACTAGAGTTAAGTTAGAAGAACAATCTTGGATTGGGTTAATTACAAGAGAACTCAATAAAGTTCCTAAGTATAATATATATACTGTTGATATACTATATGATATTATTATTCTAAAATCTTCTATGTCTTTCTGTAATATGTGATTATGTAACTGTGATTATGACTATATTATATGACATGTGACTGATGTATGACACCAAGTTCTATGATGTGACAATATGATGTCACACTAAACTCTTACTCTAATAAAAAAAAGTAAAACAGAAAAAAAAAATAAAACAGAAAATAAGATGAAGCTTACCATTTGTAATTCTGACATTATCTTTCTTTCAAGGTTTCTCTGAAAAAACTGACTTCCATCTTTGCCAGTTTCTCTTCAACTTTAAATATTTATTCTTAAATTTCTTATTATCTTATTTAAACAAAATCTTTGTTATATACTTCTTTGGTAATTTACTCCTTCTGAACTCTTTTACATTTGGATTCAACTTCAACTTCCATCTTTCTTTTATTTTCTCTTATCATCTAACTGTTATAAGATGAGTGTGTGGACAGACTTGGACTAGGATTAGGGTTAGGACCTTAAATAATTATTAGTCTACAACGGACAAAGAGTTAGGAGATAGGCACGTGATCTGAAAGCCATGTGATAAGAGTCTAGAGCAGTCTGGAAGGACTTAGAGTCTAGAAGGATCAGGAAGAGTCTAGAATAGGAGTTAGGGTTAGAAGTGACGTCAAGGGACAAGAGTTCCTCATGGTGCACATATGGTATACGCATGTACAACAGAAATGAAGAGTGATGACATAGGACAATAGAGTAGGGTAGAGGGTATGATGTCAGGGCACATGTAGGAAGCATGGTGGCCTTATGGAAAACACATGTGGATGAGTAATAGGACATGAGGTAGAGGCATGGACTTTAGGGTCG
>Ga0157364_1004580_pt1 | contig 13836 bp, 4 predicted proteins | sample AttsexASBM2_FD_111476 | JGI IMG/M metagenome (GOLD analysis project Ga0157364, IMG submission 111476) | Fungus gardens microbial communities from leaf cutter ant in Ribeirão Preto, State of São Paulo, Brazil - Atta sexdens ASBM2 | ecosystem: Host-associated > Fungi > Mycelium > Unclassified ... | reverse complement strand
TATTAAATTAAAATTTGATTAGACTGTTTAGGATATGTGAAAATTTAATATTTTTCAAATGTATCAATTAATTTCCGGTTAACAATAAACAAGCTTTATTATATGAATACAATTTAAATGGCTTTTTGAAATTAAATATGATCAATAACATAGTATGTATAGAAATATTTCTCATATTATTTAAACCAGTATGTCCTTTAATTGCACGAGAATATGTTGAACCTATTGTACATATGTATATGCATTCGTGCGTGTATATGCATAAAATCATATTTTAATAACTAAAAATAATAATAATAAACTTAAAATAACATTTTTATAAAATAATAAGATAATTTGCACACTATGATAAGTTTAATAATAAAATAATGAATCAAATAAAAAAAGCCAAATGTGATCTACATTTTAATATAATATTTTTAAGTCTAATAATATTTTTAAGTAAATTTATATGTAAATTTTAAATCTTCTAGTTATTTAATTAAATTGTATGTCGAGTGTTCGCGGATTGAAAATACATACATAAAACCTAAATTTAAAATATAATAAAAACCATGTTGCACAATCATTCCAGCAAAAATGTTTCTCCAAAAAATTCTCGGTGTTATATAAATTAATGATTAGAAATAATTCATTTTCTACACTTTGCAAGTAGCTGATATGACTGCATACCGGAAAACTACGAAGAATTATCAATGACGAATAACAAGACCATATCAGGATCTCACACTTTATACAACATGCGATAAAAGATTGAGGCGCCGCTCGGTCCATATATATATATATATATATAATTCGCAACGAGTTACTTGTAAAGGGTTCATTGGGAAATACATAAAAATGCTTGTGGGCAGATAAGATTCGACGAGTGCAGTGATCGGCTTTGCCAGCTTATTAATAGCTGAACATTATCATGCTATAGCTACTTGCGACTTCTGAACCAGAATATACAGTTAAGCAACATATTATCTTTTTGTATCTGCAACTAACTTTATCCATTATTTATATTAAAAAATAATCTTGCTCTTGGCAACTTAACTTGCTGTTTCTCATACATTTATTTAATGAAATTTTTTTAATGAAGTTATTTTTTGCATTTATATTACAATTGCATGACACATTGTCGTGTCTTAATGTAATCCATTCATAATATTTATGCGCAACTTTTTTATTCTTTTATTATGTTTATATAGATATACAGGAAACTTTAAAAAGGTACCCGTGAGATATCTAAAAAGCATGAAAAAAATATCAGATTTACGTAGCAGTGTAATTGAAAAAAGAGCCAGCGGGGTATCGTATTACGTAGTTAAATTTGCAATATTGAGTTTGAAAGCGGTAATACGTAAATCGCATTGAATTACGTCCGAGAAAAACGAAATTCAGTTGTTTCTATACATTTGTATACTGAATGTTTTTTCAATTATCTCATTTTGCTAGAGAATTTAACTCGAGATGAAATATCATACAACAAATATCAGTATCTAATATATTCCAAACAACTCACTTGGATATACGAATCTTGATGGAAGATTGTAGGTTCGGTAAACATCATTTGTACACGGACCAAGCGCGGATAATTTGTCGTCCTCCGAAAGCTTATCGTCAGCACAAGAGTATGGTATACCGACCATTTTTCATTTAGATTAACTCAATATCGTGTAATTTAATTTATTGCAAAAACGCTTCAATATTAGTAACACGCTTTGCGTTTGAATTCACTTCTAGAAAACAGCCATGATTACTCGGTTACTATAGAAACGACATTATTACATACGCGATTGATTAAACATAAATGTACGAAAGATATAATATACTGAGGTAAATTACAAGATTTTACTTATTTATTATTTAAATTTTCTAAATATTACATTTTAATTTAATCGATTTAATCATAAAATTAGCTCATGACGCAAATTGCGAATTACTGTTATATGTACATATAATAAATTGTTAAGGTGTCATATAACATTATTATCAGCTGTTGTAGCTAATAAATTAAAGCAAGACAATATACGTATACTAACGCTATTATATGTATAATATTAGTTATCCACGACGATATAAATATGGAGATATATATGCAAATAATATGTATTTATATTCAATGCATTATTTTAATTGATGAGAATTCAACATGATAAAATAATACAATAATTTATTAATAAATCTCTCTCATTCTCTATTTCTTTAAATTTCCACATAAATATCTCTATTTACATTATTTCTATATATAATGCAATATAATTATAAAGAGTGCTTAATTTTTGTTTAACAATTCTGATATTGGAAGTGAAAAAAATGAATTTATATAAAATTTGTATCAATTGTTGTATTCTATAAGTTCTATAACAATTTTTTATACGTTGTGTGATATAATTACGAAGTTCTTTACGCATTACGGTCTCTCACATGCACCTAAGTTTCAAGTACAGAAATGGAAATTTATGCACATGTACAGAACCAGATACGGGCCCCTTCTAACAGTTTTCAGATTAGGGTCAACAGACTTACTTAGGTGAATGCCTATGGCAACTGGACTGTATTTTATATTTAAATAGAGTTTGCACTATATATTGTGCTAGTTACATTATCGCGTACACTGATAATAGAAATGGTTTGTCGGACATTTGGAGGACAACAGTGGTAAAATATGGTAAACATTTGTAAGCAAGGCAGAGTGTGATAATATATAAATAATTTTTTCTCTTCGCAAAGAAAATAAATGATCTATACTCTACTAATTTTGCTTAAAATTGATTATGAACAATGAGTTATCTTTTAAAAAGTAAATATCAATTAACTGTGCGATAAATTTATTTTTCTAATAATTTACTAATATATAAACATAGTACTACTAACTAATATATAAACATATTGATAATATGTAAATTTAGTATTGTCTTAAATTAATTTACACATATCGTTCATTATATATAAAATATATTATATATAAAATTATAAATATAAAGAAGATTTTCGTTTCTTAAAGAAAAAGACAAATCGCAACGATCGTACTGTAATTTTTTCTTCAATAGTTTTACATACAGTAAATATAAAAAAATAAATATAAAAATAAACATAAAACAAGAAATCACGATTCGATGTTATATTCATGAAATAAATATTTCATATATATCAAAACAAAATAATATGTTTTTTTCTGTTTATATGAAAAGAATGTTTATCTCTCTCTCTGAAAAGCACCGAGAATGTTTAATTTATAAGCTACGGTTATACATGTTGTTTACGAAATGCAAATAAATGTACAGACAAAAGACATGTCCATTTTTCAGTTCCACCTCCATTAACTGAGCCGAGTGACAACACACATGTAGGTATAGACTTAATGAAACGATTATTATCACCGACACTTCCAGTTGCGGTCTGGCTACCAGAAAGGAATTAACTAACTCACGATAAGATGTACGTTATATTCAAGAAATTAAAAAAAGAAACTTAAAAATAATCGCGTTTATACATAGTTTTCCAAAATTGCAGTGTTACAAAATGTTTGCTAATATCAATTACTTTAAAATAAAATGAATGTAAAATTTTTTAACTACAAAGGATACCTGAGTTTGTTAAATATAATTTGTATACTTATAGTGAAGTGAAAATTGCGCGTTTATAAATACAGTGCGAATTATTAATACAGTATTACATTTTCAAGCAGATATAAACAGAGATTGCGAAAGGATAACTAATACAAATTAATATTTTCTTCATATGTGGATAATCTTTTGAATACACTCACAAATCTTATCAGTAATAATTATATGTCTATAAATTAATTTTAAATAAATGCATAAATTTTTAATTTTAATGTTTAATTCTTATATTCATTTATGACTTTAATACATACAATAAAGTTATTATTATTTTATTATTATTATTATTATTATTATACTCATTTAAATTGTTAAATATATCCATAAAATAATGAGAAAAAAAAGATAAATATTATATAATTAGATATAACTAGTGACGTATATGAAGAAGGTTATCATTTATCAATGTTTTTATATCCTGCAATTAGTTTCAAGGTTATTCATCAATTTACTCAGTTGCATCTGCAGCTTGTAACAACATTTTTAATAAATATTCTTGTTGTACTAACCATGAACTATCAAACATATAAAGTTTCGCATCTCATAAATTTTACAATATAGAAAAATATTGTATAATAACTCTCATTTATATAGAAAGATTTTGATTAATAACACTGGTTGACAAAAAAAAACCTAAACTAATCATTTTTATATTGCTTTATTATGTCACAGATTTGCAAAATTTGCAGTTGAAAAGTGATTTTTAAGTATTTTGAAAAGGACAATTTTTAAGTTTTGTCATATTTGTAACGACATGTGCTAAAGAAATTTCATTGCAATAAAAGTATATTGTAAGGATTTTCAGCCAAAAAAAATTGACAAATTTAATACCAAGAAAGACTGCTATACATAAATTTTAGCAATTTTCCGAATATTTTTCAAGTTTTAACATTCACACCATATTAATCCAATATTTTGAATATATTATTTAACAATTTTGACGTCGATATTTAGCGGCCTAAAAAATAATTTAAGTTTAAATAAACAGAATCTAGTAAATTATCAATAACATAATTCATAGTTCTTCCGCAATAGACAAATTTAATAAATATCTTATTAATCATAGCCATAATTAAAAAAATTCTTTTAAGAGTTAGAAATCTTAATATTTAATTTTGATTGCAATAAAACTTCCTGTCACATGTCATAATTATGATTGATAAAAGCTCTTTAATAATAGCTCTTTTTTGCAAAGCATAGCAACCCAATAAGTAAGAAACTTTTGGAACATTCCAGCAACATTGTAGCTGCGTTGAATGTTGCTGTAACGTTTCAATATGTTTCTTGCTTACTGCCAGGGAAATTTCTTAAAATTTGGACGTAATGAAGTAATGTGGAAAACAGATTCTTAATCGGCATCTAAAAAACTGTAAAAAATGATTAGTCTCGTTCCATTCGATTAAAAGTCATTCTTTTTTTTTTTGAGTGAAGTAACGCTTGATTTAACTTGCCATTAAATTACGATAGATTTTTTTCAAATATGAAAATCTGAATTTCATGCACAGAATAAAAACGGAAACTTTAAAATTCTCGGCAAATGAAACAATGTATCTACTCTCTAAATTTTTTGAATTGGAACTTCACTCTAAAGAATAAAAATTAAATCAGTCTTAAAAAAGAGTGGCAATTTTCAATCTTTAAGAGTGAGATTTCATTCTTCAAAGTGAGAATTATTCTAAGCCCTGTTTTCACAATTTATTATTATCTAAAGATTTATTATTATCTAAAAGTTATCAAGAAATGATCATCATGAATGAATTTTATTGATGAGTCTCTTGGTAACCTTTAATCTTTAGGTAACTACATATAGACTAAGAGTTTTAGAGAGTAGTTATAATCTGAGTTGCTGTTGTAAATACGAATAAATACAGTTGTACCGAATAAATACAGAAGCGTATCAATAAATGCCACGTTTAGTATGCCCCATTTCCATGTTACATGAGTCGAACATATGGGAAATACGATGACAAAGACAGCCGTAACTGGAGATTGATCGAACGCGCTTTACGGTACGTTATGCAACGCGGACAAAGTTCGTCGATGTGACAGTGAACGGTGCGGTGCAGGAAACTTGAGAATCGGATACGGTGGCAGCGATCGGTGGAACCAACGTGCATACATGAAGAACGCGTGTTTTCAGCGACGATCATGAGCTATAACGTGATGCCACTGAAAAAGCACACGGAAATTACTTACCGCGTGAAATGTGTCACGGTAGAAAATGAACGGGTGTTCGGCGATGTCTACATCACCCAGATGCAGGATCTTATTTATCGGACAGAAAGCTATCCTTTTCCGTCCGAATGTAGAAAGCAAAAACGGAATTTAATACAGCAGACGCTGGACGGACCAAATTTCATGGAATTGAATAGCAAACGATCGACCGGAAGCGCCGGTGTCAAGAGCTCGCGCTGGCAAAAGCGCTCTAAGTTGATGGGAGATGAGCCGAGCATAATTGCATATAATTATAAGGATGCCGAAAATCATGATGCAGTCATCAAGAGGCCTAAGGTAAAATGTTCGTATAATAAAACTCGAGATTTATCGATGTCCATCAAGAGAATTTTCTAGTTAATGACATAAAAAGATATAATCCGATGAAGTCTACTTGTTTCATTTAATAATGTTGACTTAAAGTATTAACGCATGAAGTCATAAAAGTTAGAATATATGTCAATTTGGAATTAATCTTCTTTAGAAATCTCCAGAGTTTATCTGTTAGTAAAATATTTGCTAAGAGAAACTCATACTTAAAAATCATATTTTAATCAAATATCTTCTTTAATTTACTCTCTACAATCTCGTTTCATAATATAGACGGTAATATCAGATAACGCTTTAATTTATGCTCATCATAATATTTGAGATTTCTATTTATTTTGACGATTCAACAAAATTTTTTTATATAATTTGTAAATACTAAATTTAATACTTCAACCAAATTATATTTTTTACGTAGACATTAAATTTAAGATATACTTGTAATAAACTTAACACAGCAGCTTTAATAAAAGCTTAATAAAAGCTTTTTATTGTCACTTTATATTATAATAATTCTTCTTTTTTAGAAAAAAATTCTATACATATTGCTTAAATATATTTTAGGTATATCCGCCACCTCTGCACTGTTCACCGCTGCAGAAAGAAATCGTAATTACCTCGCTGGTGGATCAACTGTTGCTAGATATTTACGGAATACCGATGGGTGACAGAGGACGCTCGGAAAGCGATTCTACGGCATCATCCTTGAAAATGCGGCCGCAACATCAATATCTACAGAAAACCCGTTTGCTTTTGAAAAGTAAGACAATTCGATATGAATACGTAAACGTCACAGAAAAACAGTCGTGTATGAAAGCTCATATCTATCTCGACGATTGAAAGCTCCGGTAATAGGTAACGATCTATTGTTGCCAGCAATGCGTAAACAAAGCAGTGGAATAAATGTTTCTTTACAATAAAATCAAAATAAAATTAAAACATATAATATAGTAAAAAACCAAGCTGCGTAGATATTACATCGTTTCTCGTATACTCTTTTAATTTAATATGAAAAATATAATTGCAGAGGTCTTGCTTGTTTACGTAGCTTTTGTAAATAACAAATGTCGTTCTTTACAAAGTATCTTTTGTAAATGAACAACAAAGATCTAATGAGTTCTTATGCAATCATTGATAAATTACTTTGATAATATTTAAAAGTTCACTGAATCTTTTCAATCTGAAAACTGCAAGTCTTTCAAAACATCTCGTTATTGTGAATATTTTAGAATAAAAGAGGTAGTTTTGCCTTTTGAATTTTTATCGAAAGAGCCTGTTATTGAAAGAGCCTTCACTCGATTTATATTTACTATAAAAGGATAACAAACAGATCAGATTTCAGTTAAATTAGTTATGAACGAACAAGTTGAATGGCTTACTGCAACAGTGGGCAAACCTACATTTTGTAAAGGCAGAGATAATAAACTCGAAAGTTAAAGTGATAGATAAAATAAATTTATTTGCATATACTACTAAAATTTTTAGCATACTTGAAAAGTTTATTATGGGTTGTAAATCGTGAATAAGAGAAATATTATGAAAAGAATAAAATTTCTCTGCATCAATTGTAGATGGTTACATCGCTAAGTGATAGAAAAAAATATCACTGCATAAACAAAGTAGGGATAACGGGTAGTGAATTAGCTAACTTTTGGAACAAATAAGTGATGTGACACTTATTCATATATATATTTTTACCAATATCACATATTTAGCTACATAAATATGTAGGTCAGTCCATTGCAGCAAGTCCTTCGGTTTTTCTTAACAATTAAGTTTCTGTTACAAAATAATAATTCATTAATACAAAAGAAATTATTCGATATATATGATTATTCAGCATTGGAAACGTTACTTCATAAAAGTAATATGTATACGATATCGTTACATAGAAAACAATACTTCATTACTTTCTTCATTACACTGTAAAAATCAAATGTTAATTTTAACTTACAATAAATAGTAGACATATAGTAGACTTTCTGAGATATATACAAAAAACGTTAAAATTAATATGTTAATTTTAATATTTTTGCAGACCTCAGAAAGTTCATTATACGTCTATAAGTTAAAATTAATATTTTATTTTTCACAATGTACGTTTTTGTAAAAAACAAATTTGTAAAAAACAAATTTGTAAAAAACAAATTTGGTCGTAAATTATAAATCGTCTAAAATGTGCTTATAAGAAATAAAATACAAAACACTTTTCGATATTTAAATTTCTATTATAAAATATTTTTAGCAAATTAAAACATGCAATCTGTTGAATATAGTAAATGATAATAAAGATTGATAATAAAGGATTGAAATAACGATAAAGATAATGGTTCTGAATTTGTCGTTAGTGTAAAAATGTAACAACATTACCGTTACTTCAATACTGTTACAGAAAAAAAATAACGATCGTTACCAAATAAAGTAACAAAAATGATAATGGCGTTACAAGTAATGCGTTATTTTCTCCAACTCTGCAATTATTAACGTCAATGAATGTAGTGCGCGATGAAAAAAGGAGAAAAAGAGCGAAATGGTTTGAGCACATTTCTCCTTTCAGTTCTCCTCCTAATGCCATTATTATTCTCCAGATCGTCGTCATTCGTGCAAATCATTTCTTTCAAAGATTTCTCGAAGCCGCACAACCTTTGGCTTTATAAATAATGTAATGGTTCGCAACCAGTTGTTGCGATACAACATGTACGTGCAACGCTTGATGCATCTGTAATATACGTTTCTTTGTGCTTTTTTGCGCTTTCAAGATTTTCTACGAATTAACCGCGTTTTAATGAGATGAGACAGTGACGAGAGAAACTAAAGGTTACGTTCTTTGTGATTACGCGAAACAGAAACGAACATAACAAAAGTGTTACCAGACTTCTCATTACATTTTAAATCACTGACATTTGTTTTACCAGCATTATGTAGACATTAGTTAATGAAAAAGTATACAAAATAAAATTAGTGTTTAATAAAAAGAAAGTTGTTGAAGACTCTAATTTTTTACACAGGAACGGATGAACTGCAGATTCTGCTTATGACTCTACATGACCACATCATTCACACAGGAGGATTGCTTATACGACAGCTGCGCCGAAAGGATTATCTCACAGCCAAATGTGATAAACAATGCAATATTATCACAGCCTACCTACAAGCACACAGCGCAAAAAGAAGTAAGTAAATTCTCTACTTCAAATACTTTCGCGTTAATCTCTCGTCTTTTAAAATATTTAGCAATATGCAAAACGCATTGTAAGCACTAAATTTCGCAATATAGCAAATCTCATCCTTTATATAAAAAATAATTTAAATAATATATTAATAATATCAATCTTTAATTTATCTAATTTATTACTATAATATCTATTATCAATAATATTCATTATTAATATGAATAAAAAGAAGCATAACAAAATATTTTTATATAATTATTTTAAATTTATATGTATAAAATATTATGTCATTGAAAAAATTATTTGCTTATTTTATTACCTTATTTTATTATCTTATTTTATTACCTTTTTTTAAAAATATTTTCACAGTATATAGTAATGAGATTGGAAGGATACTCAATAATACTTAAAGGTACTATGTGCGATTAAAAATTTATAGAATAAGGTAAATGGTAGTTCTGGAAAAAAAAAGCTTATCACCCATGGAAATATCCTACGAAAACTGTTAAAAGATGTAAAAATATTGCCATAAAGCGTTTTGTATGCTGAACCATCCTGTTCTGCAATTTTTATATTATATTCCGGAAAATATACTGAGATGTCTCATGAATATGCAATAAAATTGCAAATTAGGACGATAGAATGTTGATAATGCATTTCTGTCGTTCACGTTACTCTACATTCCATTTTGCTGTTTAGTTAGATATAATAAATGATTGCGCATAAAATAATTGTATATTAAAATGATAAACACATTTTTTTATTTACTTGAACAGAAAGAAAGATGATTACTGCAACTTTTTCATTTTTAAAAAGAATAATGTAATCTAACGATTTCTACGTGGGTTTCACTAAAAAATGCAATTCCAGATCTCAAGAGATCAAAGACAGATTCTTCTTCTATTAACTTTCTTCTTCAGGATACGAAATTCTCTTTCAGAGCAATTAATTTCAGAATTTTTTAAATGTGTGACCTTTGCTTCAAATTTTTAATTTGACTTAAGAAACATGATTAGAAATGCTTATTTACTTTATACTACATTTTATACTCTATACAAACTTAGAGCTAAATTGTAATTAATATAAATTGTAGATTTATTATTATAAGCGCGTTTTAGTTTATATTTCTGTCATACTATTTCTTTTTATTATCTTCTTTGATCGCAACATAATACGTTATAGAAATTTGTTTCGCGCGGCTTCATATTATTATATTTATATCTCTGCAGCGATGAATACCGTGAAATGAATATGAGCTAGAAACGCAACGTAATATACCGATCAAGCCGTCGAGATAGTTCTCGAGAGACCCATCTGAATGTCGCGAAGAAGTCTTGGCGTCATCAAGTTACCGTGATCGCAAAGAAACGAGCTTTCGTATGCGATGATCAATAATTACACTTTGCCGCGAACGCCGGAACAAGCCACGCATGCTCCGCATACAATACCGCGGGCCGAGTTCCAACGTGGCGTCATTGATAAAGTTTTGATACTATTGCGCGTTCGGATATATGCGGTTGGATATACGCGTAACTTTCCTCATCCGTCTCCGCGAATTTAATCGGTGCGAACTCGAGAGATGGAGAACTTCGCGATGAAAAGTGCACGCGAAAAAAAACGACAATTACTTCAGTTGCAAAGAAGCAATTTTGACGTGGGTCTTTCACATCTTTTGCAGCACTTCCGCTAATTTGAACAAGTAAAAAAATATCCTAAATTTAAATAAATATTTAATTGAATAGTACCAACTAAATATTTATTAAATATAAAAATATATTTATTTGGTACAAAAAACATTAATTTGATTTAACAATCACTTCTTTTTAATAAATAAATATTTATTTATTTAAAGTAAGTAAATGTTCAGTTGACAGTGTTCAAATAAATATTTATTAAATTTAGGCTATTTTTTTCTCAGTGTACATGCATTTTGCGATAGATAACTCAATTTGACAATTACAAATTATGCTTCACATACACTGAAAAAATGTAATAATTTTAATAAATATTTGTTTAAATAGCATTAATTACTTACATTTACTTACAGCAAATAAATATTTATTTAATAAAAAAAATAATATTTAAATCACACAATGATTCTTGTACTAAAAAATAATACTTAAATTTTATATATATATATATATATATATATATATATACATATAATTTCTATACTAAATTAATATATGTTTACATTTAATTAATATTTAATTAATACTATTACTATTTAATAAATATTCAGTTAATACAAATAATTATTAAGATTTAGTACAAAATTTAGATTTCTTTCAGTGTAGAAATACACTAACCTTTTTTCGAGTTGGTTACAGAATTGCATTTTGTCGATTAAATTGCATCTCATTGATGACAAATTTTCTTAAATCTGCTGGATCATAAAAAGACATATCTTTTCTTGAATTTCCCTTTTTCTATAGACTCTTGGTTCTGGAAGAAAAGAGAAAATTTTGAGGTGCGCTTTAAGATTACATCTCACGAATTTGTATTTGACAGATCGCTTTCAACAAATACCTTTGCTACAGTTTCCTCAAATCGTTCTGCCGCTACGTCGCTTGCGATTTATTGATCTCACGTATTTTTGAATGACCTATCATTTTTACACTAGATAAAATGAATTCGATACTTCGAGCCAGCACGCGAGTATTGCCTGTGAACTTTCCGTGCCATTAACCCAACAACACTAAAAGCTCAACGACCGTCTTCATACGGAATAAACATGTAACGAATTATGCGGAAACTTCCTGATGATCGAAACGGTTATTATGAATCGCTTGAATTGCGCATTATTCCATAATGCAACGTTTTTTAACGGTAAATTGCTTGCGAATGGGCAATTGATCATGGCTATTCAAATAATAAGTGTTGTTTATGCTCGATATTAGTAAATGTAAATATATATTAAATTTTGAAAAATTAAGAAAGGCTAATGTGGTATAATAAAAATCTAATAAAGAGAATATTATCTCATATTACAATTTTTTAAAAAGAAATTTTTACATTAATAAAATACGGTAGTATTAAAAATAATGTTAAAACTGTGTAATCTTTTTTAATTGTAATCTTTTATTTATATAATATCTTACTCTCTCATTTCATCAAATATATTGTAATGTATACGAAACTTAGATAATATTCCCTACAAATCTATTATTATTATTATAATGAAGAATTACAGTTTCATGTGTAGAACTATACTCGCTGAACACTATTGTTTTACTAATAAACAGAAACTTGGCATTCCATATGTACTTGATTAAATTACAATAAATCAGCGAACATGCTATTTCGTCAATATATTTTCGATTCAGGAGAGACGCATATCACAATAATTATTAGACACGAAACAAGACACTATGCTACAGATAACAAATATAAAATATTATTTATTATAATCCAAAGTATAAACATCGTATTTGCAATGTGAAGGAATTTATTAATAAAAGATATATCATATTTATACCAACATATTCAGTTCAAGTATTTTTGATTGTTTATTTACACTATGTTAGATAAATGTGCTTAAATTTTTTACTAAGCAATAATTAAGCAATTCAGCAGATATACATATATCTATTAGAACTTCGATTTCTTGTAATGGTGTTAACTATTTCAAGTGACCTACAAAGCAATAAAATCAATGATGATGTCAATCCTAAATTTGTAAATGTGCTCACATAAATTTATCTTATTTCTAACAATGTTAGAAATAATTTATTTTTTACTAAATTTAATTTACAGTTCATTAACATTTTTCTAATATAATGCTTGATTTAGCATCGAATTATTAAAACTTGCTTGTCAATTTAATTTAATTTGTGATATTATTACAATAGTTTAATTGCGTTTATAAGTCCGGAAAATCAATTCGGCGCGCAGTTTGAATGACTACAAATATGATATATACATGTTCATGCATATATAGAATACATATAATTTACATTGAATTATTTAAGCATTAAGCATAAAGATCTAACTTTGACCGTTATATTTAATTTCTAACTCGTAAATAATTTTATTCTTCCGAAAATTCTAAATGCAGAAATACAAATAATATAAATTCATTCAGAAACTGTACAAATTATTTTTAAAATTAATTACATGTTCGATATATTCCTTCATCAATTTTATAGTAATAAATATTGATATATTGAGTTTATGTTCCTTAATTTATTTAATGGCTTTAATGCTTTCAATTGCTACACGCGGCATTACATTACATTTTGAAAAATAATCTCTTGCAAAAATATGCAATTTTGCATATATATAAACAATTTTTTAAAAAAGAAAAAATATACGTGCATAAAAAAAATGTTGAATATTATATTCTTTTTAATAAAAAACAGATACGAAATAAATGCAATCAGTCAAGTATTTCATAACGTAAGACACATAAAATAGATTGAAAGTAACTAAAATGATCAACTAGATTATAGTAAAGAAAAACTGATGTGCCCATCGTCTCTCTCTCTCTCTCTCTCTCTCTCTCTCTCTCT
>Ga0157364_1004579_pt1 | contig 13839 bp, 9 predicted proteins | sample AttsexASBM2_FD_111476 | JGI IMG/M metagenome (GOLD analysis project Ga0157364, IMG submission 111476) | Fungus gardens microbial communities from leaf cutter ant in Ribeirão Preto, State of São Paulo, Brazil - Atta sexdens ASBM2 | ecosystem: Host-associated > Fungi > Mycelium > Unclassified ... | reverse complement strand
CACACACACACCCACACACACACGCACACACACACACACACACACACACACACACACACACACACACACACACACACACACACACACACACACACACACACACACACACACACGAAAAATGTGAAAAGCAGAAAATAGAATTTATCAAGCCATCACAAGGGAAGAGAAAAACCGACAAACTGCCAAAACAATACACCATCATCACAACCTTGATAGTAGTACGCACACTTTGTATTTATCACATTTACAACATAGCTCATTATGCATTAATGATTATAAGATATCTACAGAATAGCCATGGACATCGACGACGGAAACTTCCTTCACTGCGAAACGTAACTAAGTATTTTATCGCATTTGATGTATTCATGTTTAGCAGCTATGTTTAGTGAGTAGTATCGATAGGAAGCATGTTCTATCGATGTGTCGATACAGGTACCATTTAACGGTATATCGTGTAGAAAACGAGGAAGAGAAGCAGGTACGTAGATAGCATGTAGAAGATAATAGTTCTCATCACTGATGATTGCACGATAGAGTTTTTTCGTAGCAATGAGTAAATTCCATTGATTTGCGCGGCTGCGAAAATTCGCGCAAGCAATTGAAAATAGTGCCAACGCACGAGCCCATCCTGTACATTCTCGATCTCGCGGTTTGTCTTCCAAGAAAATATGTCGCAAGAAAAGAGAACAATAACTTCCCATTCCCCCGTTTTTGAATATAATACTTATACACTTAATGACTGACAAACGCACATCTCTCGCTAGTTATGAGAGGTAAATCACTGGGCCAATATTAATAAAAAGAGATATTAATAAGAATAAAAAATGTATTAGTAGACTGCTATCTAATACGTGGATATTACAAAACTAGTATGTAGTGTGTGTGTGTGTGTGTGTGTGTGTGTGTATGTGTGTGTGTGTGTGTGTGTGTATGTGTCCATACACTGGACGGTGATTTACTCCTCGTTTCTTTCTTTCTTTTTATACATGCGTAATTATAGCGATATGTCTTTCTGGAAGGTAAGCTCGGTGAGACACTGAGATCAATATTGATCACTTTTGGTACCGCGATGGGTTTTTGAGAGACGTAAAACATATAGCACACAAAGATTCTCGGACCAAATAAGAACAAGCGAAAACATTTTCCTCGTTATGGATTACCGTTGAGATATTAAAGGCAGGATCTCATAACTGCGCTTTTTCACAAAGGTATATGGTTTAACTTTGTATCGGTTGGTACCGACAACAGCATAAGATTTATGCTGTCAATATTATATATAATTTTTAGAATATGTGTACATATATACATTGTATATATAGAAATTACACGGACCACTGCGAATCAGTTTCTTCCATTGATATACCAAAGAGATAGTAGGTGATCTTTTTATCATTGTGATTTGTACATTTTATGATTATCATAGTATAGCGATTGTTCTTTAATATAATTTGTTATTAAAATTAATATTTCTTATTATTTATATAAGTTATGTTGCGTATAACGGAATTAACGCTAGAATTATTATTAACAGTGCCGCTATTTTTTTTAAGTTCACTAATTCTATATGGACGTGATGTTGTATATAATTACATAATTAAATGTATTTATCGCATGCACGTCAATCCTATAAACGTGAGAGTTTCGTTTACTTTACTCCAATCAAATTTGCATAGCAAATGCATTTTGACACGTTGTCGGTTAACTCTACAAAGGTCCTAGTAACAGTGCAATTCGCTAATATGTATTTATATTCCCTTGAATAGAGTTTTAGATAAATAAATAGTATCGCAAGTATGCTATTCTAAAGTTATATCATGACATAATTTATCAACTTATTATTTCTGTATATTTTTTGTTATTATTCATTGAACGCTGGCAATAAAACATGATTTTTTGTTATAACGTTGTTATTTTATGTGTAAGGCCACTAAAACATGAATTATACAATACGGATTCCAACAATAGCAGTTTAATTACATGCGTAAATGCGAATCGCTGTAAACTGATTCCGGTGGTAGCGTATCCGCAGTTCTTTGTATCGTAAATAGAAAAAAAAAAGTCTGTGTACAGTTGTCGATATTACCTTCATTCTTGCTGCGAGCGCGAATTCGTGCGCTTTTAAGGCCGTAGTTGGATGCATTTCGCGGATCGTTACACGCAAAATGCAACTGTTCCTGATTTTCGCGCAAGCAGAGATATTAAAGCCAGGAGTTAATATTTCGGAGCACGAACTTCCATACTTTTTAATATACGAACTCTCTATATGCGAGTCGATCTCTAGTCCCGGAAAGTTATTAATTCCGAAAAAATGATATTCCCCGGTATTAATCCGCGTACCTGCGCCAGTGAGAGCTCGTGAAGCGAGATGAATGTGTGGAGTAATTCGCGCACAAAGATGCAGCTCGGCGAAAAGAGCGGCATTCCTCGAGACAGATATATGTTTTTACATGCTAAAATTTTTCTTTTCTCGTTCCCCACCCGTGTAACGCGGCAGCTGAAAATTGCAATTCGTATCCACATAGTCGACAGGTGCATTATTGCGGGTGGAGGACGCAATTAATCATTAACTAGCTTAGGTAATTGCAAATATATGTACTCGCGTCTGGCGCTCCGTATCGAGCGTGTCGAATTTCGATCAGTATAGGGATATTGGAACCGGATATAATTTCGGTGAGTTCATATTTTCACGTAATTCCTGATGCCGTCGATACTTTGGAAAGCCACGGTTTCATCGATTTCGCTTCACTCGATCCCAGCGATCTCCTACATTTTTCAAATGTATAGAACATAGAATGAAAAATGAAAGATTTAGCACTTTTAAGCATATTTGTATCTTCATTAATGTAACGTACTACTGTTCATTAGCTGGTTAGGTATCTCGCAATCTCGCAACTGTTTTCGTCGATTCTAATTCAGATCGTGATTACTCATACGTAGATTTACGATTTCAAATTCATAAGATTGAGGACTCAAAAAAAAATGTGTGCGCGACTATCGTTTCTGCAACGAGGTTGGCAGCAGATGCCAAGTTAAATATTTTTCACTGCCAAAATAAATGATGAATTATATTTGCCAATCAATTTTAATAATTGTTACATTCCAGCTCTTCGTGCAACTATTATTTAGGCAACTATAACAATTGTACTAATTTTAAAGTGGTATTTACGAAAAGAAAGATATCCGTCGGTTGCGTAAGACAAAAACATGATCTACCTGTTTGTAATCACTTAAATTGTGACACATATATATTAAAACGACTTTTTATTAGCGCCGTTCTCTATTATAATGCTAAGCTCTGTATGCTATACTCTGTAAATTTCGGATTAGAAATTCTCGTTAACGAGATCGAGTGTGTTGCGGCGGCTATGTTCTAAGTATATATTCAAGATTGCATTAAGGAATGTCGAGACAAAATTGAACCTGCTCGTGGAGTGGACGAATAATTGGGCCAGAAGAACAACATGCGGAAAATGAATCTTCACATATAGAAGTATATATATATATATATATATATATATATATATATATATGTAGAAGTGTATATAGCGAGAATAAATGTAAAATAAGCGAACCAGAAGCGATTTAAAAGTTGAAATGTCACGGTGCGAAATGCCGTGATCGCTGGAACGGAAGAGTAGACGAATCTGGTATCGAATGGTCACGCTTTTTCGAACGTTACGCGAATGAGGCATTCGGAAAAAAAATTGGATACAACTCCGCACTTTTTCTGTCTCGCGCACAACAATTCCCATAAATATTAGTTCAAGTTAAATTTAAATGATTTCTCTCTCTTTGGGCACAGAATCAAAAAGAGACGGAGAACCACTTAAATCTCAATTCTTTTAGCTCAATTATATCAATGAAATCATTTTTATGGGAACAATCCGCATTGTAGCGCGCAATCTGTCAACACGTTTGTATACGGAGTGTTCGTCGAACCTCACGAGTAGTTGTAATGCTTGTGCGAAAGAGTTGATAGGTAGTCGAGATAATTATACGGATATATCGGATTATACGAATATATCTGTTAGAAGTAGAGGCAGCGTAAATCACATTCCTACGTTGCATAACGTTCGTTACGCTGCGCGCATCGTTGAAGGAAATGAATTTTCCACGAGTCATCTGTTTATCGTTGCGCAATAACATTCGGCAACATTTGTAGTCATGGCGCAATCATCATTTACGAATCAAGATTTTGGCAATAATGAGCGTGAATTTACGCTACTTTTACAAAAAAAAAAGAACGATGTAATTGCAATCACCGCTTAAATTGCATTTATGTCACTTATTGCTAGAGCGGTCGATTCTTATTAGCGTAGTGACGATAGATTTTTCTCGCCTTTTAATGGGCATAATTCGCTACCGTTCTGGACGAAATTCTATATATTATACTATTTTTATTCCAAAGAACATCATTATCGTGGCTTCACAGTACGCTGCAATTGGTGGAGGAAGGTGGGAATATGTGATGAAATACCATAGTTTATGCATATAAAATATTGAAATATGATTTCCCCATTTTTATATAATCATACATTTTTTTATGTATCCATTGAATTATTTATTGAATTTTATTAATTTTTAAAAGAAAAACACACAGATAAAATTTTAAACATCTAATATCACAGATGAAATAAATAAATACATATTACTACCTTTCCCTTCATAATAGGTGTCAAAGCGCTAAAAAACAGTGATTGATCTCGGAATATTTACTATGATGTGGCAGGGAATAGTGGCTTGATTGTGTATTCTGAAGATTCGCGGTGGAACAATAAAGGAAGAGATTGTATTCGCTAATCGTAGGACCGTGCGATATGCGACGCCGACACGACGTCGGTTCTCCTCGACGTCGGATGCTCCTTGATGTCGACCCGGCAAAGTCGCAGACTCTCAGACACTGGCGGATAGGAGTGAATAGGATATTCGTCGGGAAAACTTCGCGCTATGAATATTTATGTACGCTTTACGATCTCGCGCGCGCACACTCGAGAAGTCCGGCGAGTCGACGACATAGGATTTGTGCGGTCAAGTGTAAGTACATACTCAAATATATAGAGAAAGAGAGAGCGAGAATGAGAGTGAAAGAGAGAACGAGAGAAAGAAAGAAAGAGCGAGCGAGCGAGCGAGAGAGAGAGAGAGAGAGAGAGAGAGAGAGAGAGAGAGAAAGACACACTAACGGTCAGTGTCTTTTGAAATCAAAAAAGGAACAAATCCGTATGAAGCTGTTGCCGAGGATGCCATATAATAAATGCGCTATTTTATACCGAGCAGCCTGATTAGACGCAAACTGTCCCTTCCCCTATGTTCTTGTACACATTATATTTATTATTGTTCATGTTTACTAGAATGAATATATATATGAAACAGAGATTATTCCTTGGATATCTATAACGCCTTGAAAAAAATAAAACAGATACTTTGCGGGACATCGTTGTGTGTTCATTTGAGCCGACCAGCTTCTCTCCTGATTTCCTCCTAACTGACCTACTTTAAATCTAATTACATCGTTTAAACGTTGATCAATTCGATTACTCTATTATCTTTCGTTAAATTTATTTGTTGTGAAGTAAGGAAATTCATTTACGATTCTTGCTAATGAACATAGGACGATGCTTATTCTTTGGAGAATATAGTCGCGCTATAGGCGACCCTAACTTCTTCCGGGTGAAATTAGCATTGTTAGTCGTCGAATCGATAATGCAGTTTGTACTTTATATAATTTCTTCCTTCCTCTTCCGACCGACGGAATTGGTCCGCAAGGTAAGCAGGCAGTTCGGTAAAGATGCTAATTAACCAAGTTTCACAGTCTTAACAAAGTTTTTCGATTAGCCAGTAAATTGTTATACGATGCGGGCCTCTCCTGCCATGGCAGCAGGCAGGCTCGCCTATTATCTTCCCAAACAAACCTAAAATCGTACCGGTGAAACGCAGCAAAATAATAGAAAGCCCGGAAGTTTCGTCGTTAAAATTTGTCGAGAAAGTGCTGAGAATCAATTGGCAAGCCGGCTACGTCTTCAGAAAGTTAGTCAGCACAAGTCTTGACACCTGAGACAGCGGAACTTCTCGTGGCTTTCAGTGGGAACGCAATTACAAGCAGCGGAGTAAAAACAAAACTGAGATTTTCTTGAGTTAACAATTGCAGCAAACGGAATTTCAGAAGTATTATTTTAAAATATTATTGAAGCTGTGAAGTATATAACAATAATGTAAAAATCTATGAAAATTTTATGTCAAAATTATGTTTCGGAATCATAGAAATATCCACGAACAATAAAGTAAATACAAAGAGAGAAAATATTAAAAAAGAATTCTGAAGGGAAAAAGGAAAAAGAGAAAATATCGTTCGGAGTAATCCTCTCTCTTACGAGAATTTCTACGTCATTATCGCGTAATATAAAGAAAAAGAAGTCCGTATAGTCTAGAAATAAGGATGATATAATTTGCGGGATTTCGGTTTGACAAATCGTTTTCGTAACAAATCCAGTGATATTATAGCGCGTGTTCCACAACCTTGACTTTCGTCCCGCTTATCACCGCGATCTGACACGTCTCTCTCTCTTCGGCTGTCGAAACCACCCCTGAGCAAGCACCCCTGGCTACGGGGCGGAACAAAAGAAATAAACGAATACGCGGTGTGTGCGTGACGTTGTTATATGTATACGCAGGTGCGTGCAACAAGAGAGTGACGTCTTCGATGCGCGATTCGGGAAAATCCCGAAAATCCTGGATCCGCGAAGGACGACGTGCCTGGCAAGAGCAAATCGTTGATTTCGGTGACGAGATCGCGCTCCGCTTCGTCGACAGGCTTATTCTTTCGACAAATCATGACTCTCTCCCTTTTTGATCCCATATCCTTGCTCCTGCTTTTCTGAGAGCAATCCAATTTCGAGAAATGCCATCGCCTCGCTGTTCCATCGATCATTTCGACCACAGTGATGTTGAACATTCTCAAATTTTCATCAAATTATTGTAGAAACTTTATTTTAATTGTTCAAATCATACTTATTTTATATTTTATTGTTAATATATCAGAGAAAATAAATTTTTTTTTTCAAATAATGTATCAATATATGTGGCTACAGGCATGAACGAATTAAGCAAGTTTCTTAAAGTACTTAAAGTATCTCCTATACACATCTCATACAAATGTAGTTTACAGAATTGATTGCAAGGATTGCGATGCATCTCTTATGTGAGACAAGCAGAACGTTCAAAACAAAAATTAACAAGCATAAGAATTATATAAATTGGAATATGACACAACGCTCCGTAATCACGGAATATAGAAGTCTCACATGAATTTGATTGGAACAATATAAAAATTCTTGAGAGAAAGTTATTTAAACTTGCGATTGATATCATAATTTTTGACACAAGCAAAAGATTATTTAAATGTAAAACGAATGACACAGAACTTTTAGATCCTTTATATTCTTCATTATTCTCTAAAACTAATGCTTCTTCTTCTCTAACAATTTATCAGTAATTATTTTGTATTATTATTTGACACATTTTTTTTCTCTCATTAGATCCATGACACTAACAATCAAAGATATGTACTAACCAAGATTTATATGTAAATAATTTTAAAAAAACATTTTACTTTATTTGCAAAGTTCCTATTTTAATGTTAATTTTCATTACTTTATTAGATTTGAAAACTTAATGGACATCAGGTGGACTATCTTAATGTGATGCAATAATATAATCACATATAATGTAATGCATAATTTGCGATAACTAAAACATGTTATAATGTATATTACATCGACTAAGTTGTTATAATTTAAAAAGTATATACAATAATATGGCTCAATAAAAATAAATCAATAATGATAAAATAGAAAGGCTACGCCAAACAATAACTTTTAATATTCAATAAACAAACATATGTTTCGACAACGATCATTATCAATGTACAAATAAAAATGAAATTAATTTTGAACTATCTTGGAATTCTTTCGTACGTTGCCTAATTATATATATTTTATTGGCGATACAATTTTGACTACGATTATTTATTGACACCATTGGAGCAAAACTGTATGATTTAGATTAAGGTATATATTGTTATAATTTGTGTATATTTTTGTAATTCGATTCGAGACCGTTTTATAATGATATGTATTGTTATTATCTTTTGTATATTAGTAATTGTTATAATTTAATTACTATTTTATGATTATATACAGATTTTAGTGTTTAGTTTTTTCTGTGATTTTATTAAGTTATATTGTGTCCTATTAACAGATCTCAGTTTTTGATTAGTATCTGCAACTTCACCAAATGACTATAATATTGTATAATTACGTACCACACATTTGGCGAACAAATATTTATAAGAAGTGAAAGAAGAATTGTCTAAAAGAAAGCAAATCATGTTAATGTTTCTTACTTCTTTTGTAATAATTTTAGCCACCCGTTAAAATGTTCACTTATTCAAATAAAAATAAAATTAATTTTATTTTTATTTGTACATTGATAATGACACGATCATTATCAAGCATATGTTTGTTTATTGAATATTAAAAGTTTACTGTTTGGCTTCGCTTTAATGACTTTTTTTAGCTTATTTTTTATATATTCTACATTTCCCTTCAAAATATTTTATCTTTCCGTTGTATAACCGAAATCCTCATCAATGATTGATTGTCAATCTGATCTTTGATTGTCAATTCTGATAGATAAATTTAAATCTGTAGAAGGTAAATAAAATATAATCCGACTTTTATGACTAAAAACTTGTTAAAACTTCAATAAGCATATCAAAATTTGTTCAGATTTTTATATAATCTAGAGTAAAAAAATTTGTTGTTTCTCGAAGACTTCTATTGCTGGCGGAAGAGTTAAAATTCCACGTTGTCGGCGGAGGATTAAGATTCTTTAGATTTCTTATATCATATATTATATATACAATAGAAATCACAAATTATTTAAGAATAAATAATTCTAGTCATTTTTTCAGATCAAAAAATATTTAATAATAATGAACAGTGCCTGTTGATACACTTAATCCTAGCGACATCAGGAAATGGAATGTTTACAATACGTTAATATTAACGTATTAATTTCTTGGCATGATGAAGTTTACACTAACGCAAAAAAACATAGGCGCTTACATAGAGCATGTCACACAAATGACTAGTTACTACCCGGAAAGTTTCCTGAAAGACGAATGGAAAACGGAGCGGAGATTCTGGATGAGACGAGAGTGTGGGCTGTGCAAATTAATTAACGCGCCCGTCGCAGCCTTGCACGACCCGTTTGCCTCGATGGAGCGAAAAAGGTCATCGGGCATGAGTTATATGTCAATCCTTACGGATCCGCGGCAAGGCATAATATACGCAGTGGCGGTGGATAAAACGAATGAGGTCCTCGACGGTGGTGCGAGCCGCGATACGTTATCTACTGCGAGAGGGATTCGAGCCCCTCTGTCCGCTTGCTCCACTTCACTTCGTGATAGTCCCAGGTCAACGCAAGGGAGATATATCCAGGAGGTCAGATAAATTTGCCCTGGATTACGCGCCCGTCACTTTCATATTCATTGAAATACTTCACTCGAACGAGCGATCGTATTTTTCCTATCGAACTGTCCGGTCACGATCTCTCTCGCTTCCTTCTCGGTTGTTTATTTCGGAATAGCTATTTGCCAATAAGAGGAAAAACGTTAATAATAGACCACCATCAAAAATCAAAATAGCAGAATTTAAAATAATTATACTCCCATCAATATCCTCTAATCAATTAGTCTGTTCATTTAAATATGCAAAATTAGTTACAGTCAGTCTTATTCATGTTACCTATTTAACTCTTTATTATTCGAATGTAGTATGTTCAAGATACTCTCTTATAAATTCGCTAAATTATGAATGTCATTTATATACATTATTACATTTACACCGAGAGAAAAATGTTTGGTATTTGTAACTATAATTACATATTACTATAATTATGATTATTACTGCTGTGGCGATTCGTCACCAGATGTCTAACGGGACTCGCTTGGATTCTCGTGAGCACCACAGCCACACGAATTCCGTTTAAATAGGATCTCGAACTAAGATTCCCCTAGGCGTCTAAAGCAAGTCGCCACTACGTTACCTTAGTGAGTCTAGTAGTGAAAGACCGGGATGGGAAACGCCGGAAACTGAATAACTATAATAATAGTAACTGTGATGTGTAGTTCTAGCAACAAATGTAAATAGTAGGCAATAAAATAACTATAATTATAGTTATTATAACCATAAAATAATTGAAATTACCATAAAAATGTTTCAAGTGACTGTAATATTTATAATTATAATTTTGGGACAACCATATTTTTTATATACATTTGTTGCTAGAATTATATATTAGGTGTAGTAAAAAGAAATCCATTATTTTTCCATTCAATTTCATGCAAAAATAATGGATTTCTTTTTACTACCTAATATATAATACTGTTATTATGATAGTAATAATCATAATTATAGTAATATGTAATTACAGATACCAAACATTTTTCTCTCAATGTAGTGTAAATTGTTTCATAATTGTAATATAAATTGTAATATAATATAGAAATTAAAAAAAAAAATAATATGAGTAATATTAACTAATAATGAATTGGTAACAAATATATTTAACAGAAAGTAAAAAGGCAGATGCGTTTACCAATCCCTACAAGCAAGACGGAAATCTGCAATAATAGACTATTGAAATGTTCAAAAACCTCATCAAAAGTATTACTTTATACTTTATACGAATCCCTATTTTAGTCGCAAGTTTCCGGAGGCAATACGTTCGGTATCGTCTCTGTGACAATATTTATATAGGGAGGATGCACACATCGTTTCTTTACCAATTCCCTTAAATCCTACATTCGATTTTCGAATTGCCATTTTATAAAGTTTCCGAAAGAATTGATTTTCGCAACGTCATTGTTATAGCATCTTATCCGGTGATTAAAGAACCATTACGTCACACATGTAAATACAATGATAAAAGCAATTATGCACCAGAACAACTCTTTGGATCCTTTTAATAGGGACGTCTCGCTCGAGCGTAACGAATGTTTGTACAAACTCCGAGACAAACGGTGCGTGGCTAGATTTGTTACGTGTCGCCGCGATGAATTGGCATTGTGTTGCGCTGCCACGTGGCCGAAAAAAGACCGAATTATGTTTTTCACCGTGCACACGTAAGAAATAAGGGGGAAAGAGGGGAAGAGAAGATGACCTTACCCAAACGAGATTGTCGAGATGCAGGGAGGGTGTTCGGCGAGAAAACATTCGTCGGGATCTACGGGATCGGCAAAGAGTGGTCCTCGACGACGAGGACACTCGGGGACGCGCCTGCACAGAAACGTCAGTCAGGCTTAGGACAGGCGGGATCTAGATGTTATCTAAGAGATGCGGCACACGGTTGTGCACACACAAAGGGATCTACGACGCGACGCTACGCAACGTACACATGACACGAGTACACGGATGTCTGTACATACACGATACGTACATACCGTTAACTAATTATTCCGCATCTCAAGCGCGGAATCGAAAGAGCGCGTCGAATTGAGCTCGACTTTCGACCGCATCGTGCGAATCGAGCGCGCCCGGCGAGCCCGATCGCTCTTCCGCTCCGGTGCCCACGATGAAAGTAAATCTTTTGGGATAATGGTGACCTGCGACCTGGACGACGGGGCTAAAAGCCCGCCTCCGGATAAGTAATTGGATTTCATAGCGAAAAGTAGCTGAATTCTTTACCGTCAATATTTCATTACTAAAATAGAATTACAGCGAATCTTTATTTTTCCTGCGTGAGTCTTCTCGATAACTTCTGAATAAACTGTGCTATAATATCTTACAATTTGCTTAGAATCACAATCGGGAATTCTTGCAGACGAGATATTATTGGATTTAATAGCTTTCGATTTTTTATTCATTTCTAAAAAAGACATATTGAGATACTCGAATGTATTTATTTTGTTATCTCTTTTTCGTAGTGTCGATTAGTTCTTTCGCTGCGCTATTTAATTTATTTATATTTATGTTAATATAATATATTATTCCGAAATTACAAATTAAAATTTTAAAACAAAATTAAATTAATATTTTCATGTAGTCTTTGATACTAACATTTATATAACAATTCACTGATTTACTTTTTCATCAATCGACGTTTGAATTATCGAAACTCGAACTAAAATGTTTGACATCTTTAGGTTTCTCTTCGTCAAACACTCTAGGAGTTTCGGAGAAACCAGTTCCCAAACTTGTATACTATTGTTGCATCTATCGATAAAATAAGAAAGTGCCTATTATAATAGGTACTGACTAGAACAAACAGCAATAAGTATTTTAAATTCAGAATAAATTACATAAAATATTGTAATAACAGAGGTATAATAAATTATTTTACTTTTTCCGATAAAATTTATTTTTTTTGTAAATAATTATTATTTACTTTCTATGTATATAGTAATGAAATGCCCAGATTGTTACTGCCAGTTTTTTATCTTAAGAAAACTGATGTTATATTTATAAATTAATATTTCAATAAAAAATCAATGTTATTATTCATAAAATAAGATAAAAGATAAATTTATATGTTTTGTTATCATATACATTTAAAAATATGAGTTATAATTTTCGAGTCTAGTGATTGAAAGCTGTACATATATTGAGAATTAAACATTGTCTACAATATAAATTTTCTTGATAAAAAGATAAAATCGTATTGTATATTCTTCAACAAAATTATATGAATTTGAATATTAATTTTAACTTAATTGAAACATCGATGTTTGATACAAACAGCGTGTACTATGTACAATGTTCAGCGATAGATTCAGCATCGCTCTGCTATTTAGTTTGTACGTATTAGCTGTCCATCACAGAGATCCCTAGAATGGTTAGTGACCTTGTTTCCATTAATGAATCAATGTGTAGGCAAACGGTTACTCAACGATGTGAAAATACGTTACAAACGTATATAACTAATAACGCTTTACGAATAATTATAATCATTCGTTATTGAGATTCATTTCTGGAATAATGTTAGCGTTATTGTTAGAGTTATTGCTCTCTATAACAGTAAGTACATGTTTTAAACTATTATTTTGTAAAATTTCTATGATATCTGAAACACAAAAAATTATCGAGTTAAGTTTTAATAATTTTACTTTTTATTTGCATATTATTATATAATTATATATAAATGAAGGAAGATAATCTTGGCTATATATATAATTTTTTGGCTATTGTAGCTGTATGTATTTAATGTGACGTTAAAACAGTCATCATCATCACCGATATTGACACTCGCCGTTAGGCTTAACGCAGGAATTGCGCTTTCTATGTGGATTGGCCGCCTGCGTACGCCATATTGCCAGTATTCCTCTCTGTTTCACTCCTCGTTTCATCCTCCCTTTGGCAATTCACTGCTAGCCGATACCGAGATGAAGAGACCGGTAGCAAGAGGAGGAAAGAGAGAGAGAGAGAGAGAGAGTGAGAGGGGGAGGGGAGAGGAAGAGAGGAAGCTCCCGGGTATCTATCGGATAATTAGCCGGTGATTACGTGGCAGTCATTTGGGCGGATATCAGTACCCTCGACCTCACCCCTCGATCTCATACCCTCAGGGAAGAGGGTGGATGCCGAAACTCAGTCAACCTGTACTGTCCTCGTATGTGTATCTCTCTCTCTCTCTCTCTCTCTCTCTCTCTCCTCCTCCTCCCTTTTTTCTCTCTTTTGTTACTCTCTTGATTTTCGATTTTATCTCTTTACTCTCTTCGCTTTTATTCTCTTTTCTTCCCTATACTCTAATTTTTTTTCGCACTCTTTCTTTTCCCTTCTCTCT
>Ga0157364_1004578_pt1 | contig 13841 bp, 4 predicted proteins | sample AttsexASBM2_FD_111476 | JGI IMG/M metagenome (GOLD analysis project Ga0157364, IMG submission 111476) | Fungus gardens microbial communities from leaf cutter ant in Ribeirão Preto, State of São Paulo, Brazil - Atta sexdens ASBM2 | ecosystem: Host-associated > Fungi > Mycelium > Unclassified ... | reverse complement strand
GAGAGAGAGAGAGAGAGAGACAGAGGGCCAAGAACATATACTGAATAGGCGGTAGCTAAATATCAGGATTCCGTAGTAAGTAATGTAAATGTATTCGCACGATTCCGCCGCGCAGAAGCAGGATTTCAAACACTGGGTGCAGAATACAACTGCAAATTGAAATACTCGTGGCGCCACGTGGCTATACCGTGTACACGTCAAGTTCTGACGCGTACCAATGTTGAAGTGGACGTTAACCAGGAATTTATGTAGCCCGTCTGAGCAGATAACATAATTAATTGTAGGAATGACGATGTGAAACCATAAACTAACACAAAAAGCTTGAAACATAAAGCAAAAGATTTACTCTTTTTGCTTAAGTTTATCCGATAATAACAATGTTTAAAATATTCATAATTTATTTAAAATTAAAGCATGATTAATAATATTCTTTAACAAATGAAATTGTATTAATATAACTAATTAATAATTTAAAAAACAACTATAAAATGTTATCAACAACTATAAAATGATTAGAATTGAATGTCATAATTTTTAAAATATACATTAATCTTATTTAGATTAACAACAAAGAATTATTTTTAAAAAATAATTAAAAGCCACTTGTTATGATTATAAGACAAAATTAAGACAAGACTTATTTTTTTATGCTTTGGGATATAAGTCGGGTAGTATTTATTCGAATCGAGTTTAATTGTTACGAGTACTATAGATGATTAACTCTACATTGTGTATAACAAGGCTAACTATTTAAATTTCATTCGAATCGACCGATGAGCAAATATTTATTTGTAGATATATCACGTTTTCTATCTTTAGCCAGATAGTTTTATAAACATTTGTCACGAGCAATTGAAACGTGTCCGTCCAACGATATGATCGATCGATCCATTTTTCATCCATCCAGTCCGAGCGTATATCCTGAACAATTCTAGTATAAAATAGCACCATGTAGGATAGGATTACAAATCAAGATATTAATCAACGGACAGAACATTAATTTTATGCTTACACGTGCAATTTTTAAAGCGTAATGAGACGGTAATTGATTTAACGGAAAAGTCCAATAAACCGGATATTGTTAATTATGGAAGAAACGATAATAAAAATTTATTTTTTGCTAATGGCAGAAACATTAATCAACAGAGTAGGGCCCTGCGATGTGATCATAATTTTTTAATTGAGAGTGTCTGTTCCATTCGAATTTTACAACTTCGACGAACTCCGTGAGGTCGGCGGCGGCGCAGCGGTGACGAAGCGATCGACTGCTCGAATTCCAAATACGAACTTTTTAATTACCGCTCGTGGGAATAATGGATTCCGATAAATAATGGTAAAGCAGTTTTCACCGTGACGGCAAACAAGCGTGGAGGAAAAAGCGGAGCGACGACAATGAACACTTACCGTGTTTACGCACGGCGAAAGGCCGACGTCGAAATAATAGATGTGTTCGAATTCAAGCGGCTTTTAAAACAATTCCAAGCACAGCCAATTGCCCGTATATCGAAATCGGTGCTTCAACGATCGATAGGCAATCTCGCGATCGCTCTCTGCCACGCGCGTACTAAAATGCGATTCCAAAAACGGAACTTTCGATTAGTTTCCTCGTAACGCGTTTGCACTATGATTCAACGTTTGAAAAAAAAAGGAAAAATGTTATTCGTTCATACAAATTTATTTTAGATGAATTTTTTCTTTTATGACACGGATTATTTTTTTTTATGAACAAATAAATTTTATTCATACATATTAATTCATACATATTATTCATACATATTAAAAATCAAAAGTCAATGTCAATAAAAGCAATTTATTTTTTATTAATTAATCTTTGATATATATATAACCTAAAGTAATGTAATGTAATTATCTATTTTCATAAATATTTTTTATTATAATAACAAAATTAATATGTCATTGGTTTAAATAGAAAGATTTATTAATTATAATTTGCTTAATTATAATTCGCTTTTATTTTTTGTTATTCATAAAAAATAATAGTTAATTAAATAGATTCTAATTTTGCTTAATAAAGTAATATATTAAATTTCTAGAATTCAATTAATTGTTTTTTCTTTTTCTTTTGTATGCTTGTAAATTATAATTTTACGGATATATTTTTTTATATGACGTGACATATATTTCTCATTATTTCTTCATTTTAATAATATTACAAGAATATAATATTAACATTACTTTGGACGACAATATGTTATAGTCGCGAATGGGCTCAGTATTATTTTAGAGGCTAACGAGAAGGATATTAATATGATTATGATGTATGAGAACAATATTCGAAACTTCTATAACTAGAAGATCCGAAGCGGACGGAAGGTCCTTTTGAGCGAAGATTGCGGCTTCTAGCTTTGCTTTAGTGCGATCTGCGGTACTTAACTGTAGTTGCGCAGCTGCGATCCATTCCCACGAGGCATGAAACTTTAAAGAGGGTGGCTAGGAAGGTGGAGTGTGCAACAAAAAAAGGGCTCGTCGCTAGGCAGAATCCCATTTGCAAACGTATTTTTAACGAGTTCCTGCGGTAGAAAAGGTGTTCGAGGTCGTCGACGTCGACGACATCACTGCGGTAGTCGTCACTATAGCCGTCTCTTCGTTGCTGTCAGTAGGACGCGAAACAGAAGATTCCTTAAAACGGATGGAGAAACATTCCCCTAAGAGGAATCAACAAAATTTTCCAAGAATGTACTTATTGACAACGTGCGAATTATAAAACCTAAATTGCATTAATTAAGTGAAATTAAAAATATATAGAGATTATTAAAGTAAAATATCTGTCGTGCGAAAAAGTGTAAGCGGTGATATATGTATATTTGATGTTATTTATTTTAGAAATATATTTTTAAAAAATATTGATGCAATATAATTTGAATATTCAAAAATATTTTGTTATAAATCTAGAATATTGTAATAGAATATTGTAATAGTATCTTAAAATTATACAATAATAGATGTTTTTTGTTTGTTTTATAAAGATTTTTTTAAACAATTGGTTTTAAACAATTAATTTCTTGTTCTTTTTATCAAAGATAATTATTAATAATGTTTTTCTTTAAATATTAATTTTGAATGCTAAATTATGCATATTTCTTATATAAAATATTTTGTAGTACATTAAAAAATTCTCTGTTATTAATTATTTTGCTCCTTTAAAATTTATATTAGAAATTAGGAAGCGTATAATTAAATCTGTAAAATGATGATAAAGTATAAAAATATTCAGATTTTTTTATTACTTTTACTTGCTTTCTCTTTTATAATATAATTTAAATTAATTACGTTCCTGGAAAATATTATTTATTATGTGTTTAAATAAAATTACATTTCTAAAAAATAATTAAGTTACTCTAAAATTAATCAAAATGTAAATTTTTTAATCATACTTATTGAAATTATAGAGGATGTTTTTCCTATTTATTATAAGGAGTATTTGTAACTTTATGTATGATATATAATTTATATTTTCGAGAAGAAAAAAAGAGAAAGAAAGATTGAAAAATTAAATCCATCTTAGTTAAAAGTGCACTCTATTAGTGCAATAATAAACAACAAAGCAACAATCTATGTTTATATATATATATTTATATTTAAAAAAATTATTATTAAATATCTTTTTATAAACATTATTACGTAAAAATTGATCGAAGTCGACTTGTTCAAAATATATTCTTGAATTGTTTGCATTCGATTTTATAGGCGCTCTTCTTAATTAATATACGTTCTCCGTATTCTGAAAATTTCCACGCCGCGACTGATTTATAGGCAATGATAAATTTTCTAACGCGTATCCGCGGAACTCCCGAAAGGCATTGATGGATCAAGCAGCATTACGTACCGGACTCATCAGTTCCCGCGCGCCTCGTAAAACTTTTATATTCCACAAAATGAGCGCTTGACTCCCCTCGTTCCCAACCCCTCACGCGCCTTCGTTCGCTCTTGCCACCCTTGTCCCAAATATTCCCAGCACGGCGACGCTAAGGTTTATTACTGAACCGATCTCTATTAACCTAAATATGAAACTGTCCATTGCATTACCTGGTTTAATTAAAATTTTCGAAAATTGACCGATATGCTTATAATATCCATTGGAAACTGTGACGTGCCGTGCATTATTTTCGAGCATTACGTCACGATCCGCATAATTATATTATAATTATCAAAGCGCAGGCTCAATCGAAGTTTCAATTGAACGCCGATGGGAATGTATATTTGATGCGGTGAGAGGATTTAATCACACGCTTAATCTGCAAGGAAATCATGGAAATTGTTACGCACACAGAGAAATGTTAGTTTACGTAATACGGTAAACCTCAAATCTATATAGAGTCTCGGAGCATTAATAGGCTAAGCTATGTGAAGCCAAAATCAAACGTCATCATGATCCACATTTGAATGTAATCATTTCTTTTTGATAAAATTGTACTAGTGAAAATATATTAATACTTGTTTTGAAGCGGTGAAAAATATGAAACATAGTTTTCTAGCAAATATTTTCTGTTATTGCAAGATTATGTTTGCTGAAAGGCCGCAAAAGTATATCGAGAGAGATTATCTTTTATCGAAGGAGATATAGAATGCGTTTTGTTTTTATATTCACATGTTGTAAATATCAATTCATCCTTGTTATTTCAAATATTAAACAAGGATAAATGATGCTTACGAATGCTGTAAACGCAAAACGGAACGCACCGATAATATATAACAGATTTGCTGTAAACAGCAAATAGATAGGATAGAGCATGATGCAAGGATAGACATGGTGTATTCTCATATTAGATGCTTTTCATTTGGTGACACAAATCGATATGAATATCATTCTATCTTTCTTGACATTCAGTGAATAACAAAGATAGAACGATATTTGTGTTGACTTGTATTACTAATTGAAAAGCATCCAATACCGCCAAAAAATGAACATATAAAAGGTCAAATTCTGATTGGCTGTAACACATCATGTTTACTTGCATTATGGAGTAAGGATTATTCCGTGTGAAAATTTATGACACAGTAAATAACGATATCTTTTTGTAGTGTTGTACAACTATATTATACAATCATGATTGCGCGTTTTTGAGAACATTTTTAAATATTCAATATATGTTATTCAGAAAAATAAACGTTATCGTGAGAAATGGACGAAAAAACCCCACTCTACGCTATGTTGAACACATGAAGGCAGATTGATAGCAAATTCTAAACAAGTTTGTTATTGCGAAAGTGTCAGCATTCGTCATGCAAGAATACAATAGTATTTGTCAAAAACATCCATTTTTTGTTTCTATCAGAAAAACAAATCTGATTTGTGTTTGATGTCAATCTGTCGTCGCATTATTATTGTCATATTTGTTCTAGTGTTGTCTTCAATTTGATTTCATAACATAATTCTTTAGTTTTGGTTTACATTTGAAATAATATAGGAGCACAATAGACCTTAGTTTTACGACCAAATGATTAGTTGGATTGCTAATTTTTTATCTCTTAAAGTGATTTATTGCTTTATTTTATCTATTGTACCTTAAGCTATTTTATATATTGTATAATATAATATAATTTTTCAACAAATACAAATACTTTCAAATTAACAAGATGAATTACCATTATAATAGGGTAATTATCATTATAAGAAATAGGTAGTGAATAGAATGTTGTAGACTTCTAGACTCAAGAATTTTGTGACGAAAATCTCCGATGTGAATTCCAGTGATAGATTTATAAAACTTTCTTCGTACATACATGCAGAATACTTTTCCTCGTGGGAATATAGACTTAAATTTTCTATAGATCGAAGTGCATTCGTTTCAATCCGTTCGATATTCATCATATAAGTATTTCCTATGAATATCCAGTGCTAGTTGTAATCTCAGCGCTTATAATGTTATAATGTTATTGATCAAAAGTTTCGAATTTTCATCGTACTAATATTGCACAATTGTATCTACAATATTTAAGCGATTCAATGTTTTTTCTAAAGTTTATGACACACAATGCTTTATCTTCGCGAATCAAAATTCTATTTCAATATTATTTGAATAACTTAAAAAATTAATTTTATTTCCAATAAAGTTTTATTTTTTATTTTAAGAATATTTTTAATCGATTATATGACCGTATTTTAAAATAAAATTCTATAGAATATATAATATTTTCAACAAATTAAACTTGTCACGAATAAAATAGAAAATATTATTGATTTTATGATATATCAATATTTTAAAAATATTAGAAAATAAAAGAAATGTTGAAATTTTGTTTGATTTATTATAAAAATACCGAATTTATAAATGAATTGCGAACAATTTGATAATTATAATTATAATACCTCTGTTTTAAAATGTAGATTATTTTGATATTTCGAATATATTTTAAATTTTGATTCACTTATAATATTTTTTATCAGAAATAGTCGTTTTTTTCAGTTTAATTTTTACGATTACATTACGATGTATAATTTTTGCATAATTCAAGTAACTTGTGCAGGGGAAGTAACGACTGAGAAAGTGTTACGTGATCATGTGGAAGATGTATGCGCACGTCTGGCGAGTACAGTTACAAATAATTTGATCGGCCGAAATATGTTACCCGCCCGAAATCATGGCTGTTAGAACGGCCCAATATTTTTCATGGAGAAACATATTTCCGTGGACGCGCACTCGATCTGAAAGTCGACGTGGGAAGTGCTGATAATATGAGAACGGATAACATATTTTTGCATTTTATATCACAACCAGTACTGGATCATACTTACATTGCATCGTTGCTAGAAAAAGAGAGCTCGCGCACACAGCGCGACGAATTCCAATGTCAATTTTTCTGAGAGCTCGAAAGCAGTGGATTTTAGGTAACGGATTCATTTTAATAAATCCATCTTGTTTTTCAATGCGTATATTTTAGCGATGCGTTGACAACCGCACATCACATTCGAAACCTAATTAAGTAATATTTTCTGTAAAATTTCATAATAAGTTACTTACAGTATTTTAAGATGCTAATAGTATCATTAAATCGACAACACTCAACTTCTACTTCAAGCTTATGAAATCATTTCATCCTTGTTTTTTAAATGGAGATAAATGGTGCTTGCGAACGTGTTATGAGTGTCAAGTAGAACACACCCTTAATTATAATATTATTTCAGCTTTATGATCGCGTTTCAAGTTCGACAGTAAATTGAGAGAAAAATGTCGAAGCAAATATTATTTACGAAGTTTTCTTCGATATTCATTAGTTATGATAAATTTAATTGTAATGAAAAAATATACATTTCTGTGAAATACACGTAATTAATTGTAAAAAAATGAAATAGATGATTTATTTGCTAGAAATAAAATTTTATTTTGCCGTATTTAAATAAAAATTTATTTCAATAAAATTTTTAATAAATAAATTTTAGTATATTTTTCTTGGTTGCATGAAGATTATATAACTAAAAAATGTATTTAGAATTTACATAAAAATATTATTAGGTGTTGATTAGACTTATTCTTTTTTTAGGTTTTTTTTTATTCTTTTTCTACCTCAGGCTTGAACTTCTTGCACAGTTTCTTCTTTTCACATTGAAGAGAAGAAAACTTAAAATGAACTGTGCGAGAAAAAGAACAGTCCCATTGATACTTATTTGGATCATTTTTTTTCCTTTCTTTTTTAGAGATATGTGTTCAATATGTAAATGTTCTACTAAGAAAGATAATTTCTTTTAAAGAGCTATTTGTCGCTGCGTGAGCAACGTAAATGTCATTTTGACAGAACGTGAAACTTACGGTTTACGATTTAGTAGCGCATGGAATAACATTGCGGTAATGGACGTAGACGGGATCAAATGAAAACGTACGATCTTTACTCACGGATTAGAAATAACAGTCTACCGTCGGCAATATAACATTATTTTACGAAACTTAACTGCCTCTGTATACAGTCAAGCTGCTACATTCATCGTCGTTTCCTCAAACGCATCGCCATGATAGTGTTGGAATACACTTTATCTTCTATTTTTTCTTATTTGGAGTTTTCTTGCATTCTCTATTACCAATCATCTTATAGTTACATATATTTATTTCAAAAATTTATTTCGAAAAGCACAGTGCCACATCTTGTTACATTTTAAAATACGTTTGGAAAATATAATATTCCGTTAACATAAACAATGTTACATAATTTCGGAGAGTTATATCAGGATATTCTATAAATGAAATATTTAACTATTTACGAATTGAAGACATATTTAATTATACAAATATTATTTATATATTTATGATTATCTCGGATTCCAATATCAATCGCAACTCTGCTGTGAAGCGCAATGTGTTTACCGCAATTGAAAAATGAATTAATTGAATTAAATAACATTAATTAAATTAAATTCACATAAACAATATTATTAAATTATAAAATCAAAACTGAGAAAAAAATATGATAATAAAATATAGTATAAGGCAAATTGAAATAATATTATAGTGATGTTAAAATTGTTTTGTTTACATAAATTTTTTAAATATCATTGAAAAGGCTTTGCACAAGATCTAACATCGGCACTCATACGAACTGCTTCTTAAGAATTACTTAGCAGATTGACAGACGATTGCAATACTTCAATGCCAAAGTTCCTTAAGTTTATAGAAAACTTTGAGGTAATATGCCAGTCTGGTATTTGGTTTAAAACTCAGGAAGAACCAGGGCGCAACAATAAATCCTCCATTCTCTTTATTTCTCTGAGCAGCTTATGCTTTTTGACTTCCGCGCTACCGGATATACACTACTGAATGTTACGCGCTGAGTGTTTTATTCTGTTATCTTCTTACTTTTCATACAACCGTTTCCACGCTCATACCGGAATGAACTTTTCTATAATATTCTTGCTTTCGCATATTTCTGTATGAAAAAACATCGTTTAAAGTGAGCTAAACAACAAGAATGCGACCAATATAGTATAATTGCACTTTTCAAGAAGTTGTTTTCCTTTATGACTTATTTAATATAAAACGGCCATTTTATTAACTATTGTGATGCGATAATATTTTATGCTACATATTGCTACATGAAAAAAGATTTTAAGAGATTATTTATAAAAACCGTAATCTGTTAATTTATGCCGTAATCTGTAAGAACTGATCTGTAAGAACAATCACAATTGAGTGAGAAGAGAATAATCGATTGGTAATTATATAGGATATTTAAACTGATTGTTAGAATTTTTTGCAGCATCGTGCTTGTATAATTATTTATTGTACATAATTATTATCTTACATTATTTTGACGATTTAATAAAATTATTTTTAGATTTACATTTAGCTAAGTTAAAGAGAAAAAAACGATATTCCCAAAAACATATTTTCACTAAATCATTTTTTCTTTATATTAATAAATGGAACATAAAATCATCAATGAATATCAAAACATATTAATTTGTAACACTTCGACTATTAAGTTCATTAAAAATGCATATCGCAATTAGCAAAGAACATAGCAAATATTTATCTACTTTCATTATGTCTGTTCAAAACAGTTTAAAAAAGTATATATTATAAAATAATATACTCTGGTAAACTTTTGATGTTTTATGTTCTTTGAAATATTTGGACACATTGTATAAACAAAGTAATTAGCGTCTAAACGATGCATAAAATGCTTAATTTAAAAAAATAGCCGTTAGATATACGGAGTGAATGACATACTTAACTGTGACTTTTGTTCCCTGTCTTCTATTTCGTATGTTTTAGCGTCATGTCAAGCATCGCACACCGTGCTTTTAAAGGGGAAATATCATTTCATCATAACATGGTCGACGTCTCACGTGCATTATTAACAATTTGACCAAATTTATTATTCGTGTGAATAAAAAGAAATATGTATAATCCGTATTTGCCGAACAACGGATTAATTGGATTTTATAGAGAAATCGGCAAAGTTAATTTATACATGTAAATTAAATAAAATCGATTAAATTAAATGAAATGTAACCTGTCATATTATCTTGTACAAAATATGTATTAGCATTTAATATTTTTGAATAACTAGTATTTAACCTAAAGCTACTGAAATCAAATATAATTTTAGCATCTGATAACTTTGAAAACATAATTTTCGGATTATTCAGAGTTTCGATTACCTAAAGCTTTAACGTCTGTTTTAGTAAAATATTGGTTTAAATTGTTTATGTATGCAATTGAAATTATAATAGAGGATTGTCTGAGTTTTGTATGAATTAACTTTAGTATATATTAACTTTAGTATATATTTAATATATTTAATGGAAATTTCATAAACTATGGAGCTTCAAAGATAATTCAAAATGCAATTAATAAAACACATGAATAACAGTCAGAGTTATAATAAAGTTATCAATCTTTTGATGATTTATCAATGAAAAATCGATTTAAAGTAATTTATAAACAAAAATTTATTATTATGAATACGAATTTAACAATATAGGAAAAACTAAAATTGCAATATGCAGCTGTCATTCTTGTTTACGCGAGTACCTATGAAACGGGAGACACAAATTCGTCGGCAACATCAGCGTCGCGAGCGCGCGCGCTCGCGGAAGTACCCACCGGCGTTGTATTTGCATCTTCAAATCTTCCGTGATACCGCCCTGCATGTACGGGCGTTGACACGGCGTACAAACATTGAATTTACTCCGGGTAAGATAAGAGTACAAATACCGGGTATGTATCCGCGTTCCTGTACTTACACGCTTCTGTACGTGCACAACATTGCATCGTGCCGAGTATCGCGCGACGCCTGTAGGATTTTCGAGTGTTACGTTGTCGTGAGATTCCGATGAATTAATTCGTATGACGATATTGTGCATGAGAAACTTTCTAATAAGGAACTCTGGTGCATTAGTAAGTTAGGAAATCCTACGAAAACATGAATATAGGTTTGTAAAGTCGAAATAGAAATGTGTCAATGTTGAATATAGTATGAAAAAATGAATATATATAATAGTAGAAAAATGAAAAAGGCCAATTAACTGAAATAATTATGAAAGTAATGAAGTCTCATGGCGTAACACTCTAAGTATTAGGAATGAAAAGAATCCCAAGTTTGAATTGCAGTTCCCTTAATTTTTCCAATGCCTGAGTTATTAATATTTCTTGTTCTGTTTATTTGTATTCTACATAGAAAGAATAATTTTGTTTAAAAATCTAAAAATTTAAATATAGATGATTTGAAAATAATTTTGTTACACTATCAAAATAATTATATAGGAAATTCAATGATGAGCAATGTTGTAAAGTTTTTACATTTTAATCAGTTTGAGCGTTTTACATAATTATTCCGACAAAATTATTTTTAGATCTGTATCTAGATAAATTTTTAGATACTTTAGCAAAACCATTCTTTTCGTATATGATGAAATGATATTTGTAATTAGCAAGTCATTCATTTTTTTCCAATTATTTCTCATTATATTTAAAATCCCAAATTATTTATATACTGAGAATAATTTCTGGTCGAAAATGAATGAATCAGAAAGATTCTGTACATAGCAATTAAAATTCTAATCGTGATAATCAGATATTCAAATATAACTGAAACTCTGATATGAATCTTTTGATTCGTCCATTTTTAATCAGAAATTTTTCTCAATGTGCATTTTATATTAATATTTATTAATTCATTCATTTCTAAAATATTTGCGTAAATTTATAAACTTACAATTAATATCATAATAACTGTCATTGTTGAAATAAATCTCTTTTTTCCCTCTTAACGATTTTTGAAAAATTGCAATGGAAATATAAAAGTTGCATGCAGTATGTTATGTTGTTTCTGCTGTTGCTAACCACAATGCAAATGTACCTATTGTCACGAATTGATTACATAGAAGTACGTAGAAATACGTGCCAGAAACTTTTATCAATTTTACATACATGCCGTCCCTTTCCCGTTCAGCGCTAGGTCACGCTACATTTAACAATTACGACGTGATTTGTGCTCTGCCCCTCGAACCGGAAATGAGAAACGAAGGTAGACGACGTTCTTTCCTCCATCAATAATAACGACTATTTCCAAATATTCACATTCAATCTTTCATTGCATCTGCATTTGATTTGACGATTACAGATATAACACTTACTAATCATAACGTGATAATCGAAATAATGATAATCATTTTATACAGATAAATATTAAATATAAGTTTATATTCCTTTTTTAATTTTATAACAAAAAGCTTATATATAATACGTAATAAAATAACGGATATAACATGAATATTTATAATGTGAATATTTTATTTGACCGTACATATAAATATACAACTAATAGGAAATAAAGCTTTAATAATTACAAAGGTTTCGGTGGTTTAAAGACTTAAAATATTCACACGAAATGAAAAAGATCTGGGTTCAATTCACAAAGTAATATTTTTTATAATAAAATTATATACAGATTTTAATGTGTTTATCAACATCATTAAAATTTTTCTAAAATGCCTATAAGCATTGAATTATTAAATTGTTAGGCAAGTTAGTTTATGTATATATTATACACATCCAGTTTTCGGCTTTATTTCCTATTGATTGTATACCGAGTGTTTCATAAATGCATATCAATAGTTTAAGAAATAAATCTATATACTAAAATAAGTAAAAAACGTTATATGAACATATGTTTATATACACCTTTTCAAGTTATGAATAATTAAAAAATATTTGAAATGCCTGCCTTAGATATGCATGATCGTATTAGAAAAATATAACGTTTCGATTTAAAGAAAAAAGGAAAATAAAAAAGATTAAATTATATAAGTTTTATTAAATTCTGCTAATTATTTTATGAATCAATTTACCGAATGAAAATTTTTAAATATTTCATACGTTAAATCATATAACATAAAAGTCTGATTCAATTAATTTTTTTTGTAAAAGAAAAGTTAAAACCGTATATGTGAAATCTCGAGGGACTTTTTCTGCGTAACGACAGGCTTAATAGTACTTGTTAGCATAAAAGCTTTTGTCACTGCGGATTATTTCCAGCGCTTCTTGAAATAAGCAAAAGAGGAAAAAATGTTTTAGTAAGCCTCTGAGAGAAATCCCGCGACATTCGTGTTTGTATTACTGACAAATTTCATTCTCATTCTAACGTTTGTCCGTTTCTGGAGTGAACCCAGAGCTTAACTGAAATTCGGATATCGATGTTATCCACGTTTATCCACCCTAGTCGCGGTGTATGTCGCGAGACGTGCACGAAATTCTATAGAATCGATTGCCAATCGTTTCTGTCTGAGAGAAACGTGTCGTGGTGTCGGCCGTACATTCGTACTCATCTTCGCGAGAGTGTGCATGTCCTGAACGTACACAATGGCACGCACACACTTGCAAATGTATATAGGTATATCCATTTGACGAAATTTCGGTATCATCGATATACACCACCAAATTTTAAGGGAATTTAAAATTTCATTGACGACATCCAGATACACGTTACGAGTCTCATAAACGTGTTAGTATGTGAACCATATACTGATGTATCCGCATGCACACATGCAAATGCAACATTACTCAAACGTTTTTACTCATGTCAATTTGACGTAGAGCTTATTTCGTTACCGCGCTTGCATCTCTGATATCCGTTCAATCAATGAGAGTTGGCAGACCCTTACGGGGAAGCTATGAAATATTGGCAAAGGATATGGTGGTTAGTTGAGAAGAAAGACGAAGAAAAGGAGCAAAGGTTAGAGATTAATCTTCATGGATTAATCTTCAGTCTTGAGATGAGTAACATTTTACCGTATTGCCTTAAATGACGTTGATGATCTGAAAACAGACAAACAAGATTGAAGTATTAAAAGTCATATAGCTTTCCCAAATTACAGTAAAAATGTC
>Ga0157364_1004576_pt1 | contig 13843 bp, 6 predicted proteins | sample AttsexASBM2_FD_111476 | JGI IMG/M metagenome (GOLD analysis project Ga0157364, IMG submission 111476) | Fungus gardens microbial communities from leaf cutter ant in Ribeirão Preto, State of São Paulo, Brazil - Atta sexdens ASBM2 | ecosystem: Host-associated > Fungi > Mycelium > Unclassified ... | reverse complement strand
CAAAGTATACAGTTAGCTCTCTCTCTCTCTCTCTCTCTCTCTGTTCCATATGTGAACTATCGCACGTTTCTGACTATCTCGTATGGGACAACGAGAATATTCTTGTGGAAAGTTTATAGCATCTTTAGTTTGATTTGTTGGAATAGGCAGCAAGCGAAACACACCTTTGAGCTATTATTTTTCCGAAAGAGAATATTATAAATCGATTTATCATTTCTTGAACGATCTTTTTATTTTTTTACATTTATATTCGTTATACTTAAAGTATCTTTTATTAAGTAAATCTGTATGATTCACTAAAGATACAGTTAATTAGATTTTTCATGTATTTTAATAATCAATATTAGTAGTTCATTATCAGCGATTGTCAATAACAACATGTATTAATGTAAAGTATTAATGAGTTTTTATAATTTATATGATTGAACGTACAAACAAAAAAGTTTTTGAAGGAGATAGAAAAATTAAATTAGAAAATCTTAAAATATTTTTAAAGTTAAGCGAAAGCTTAGCTTGGAATTTTAATTCAAAATGTAATGACTGAATTATAAAATAGTTGCAACATAAGATAGCCTTGTTCTAAGTTTTCCTTAAGAAAGAATTTACTTCGTGTTCGTCAGTCAAAAAATTTGTTTGCAACGCTTCCCATATTTCCGAGTTTAAAATATTCATGTTTCATCTACAAAATGTCGACCTCCTGTATCTTATGTATTCAAGAACAAGGTACCGGTGAATGTACACCGAGAGGAGGAAGAATAATACGAATGCCAAATGTTCGTCAGTATACTGTGGATGGAGTATACCTGATATACTATCGTGGTAACGTTGCTCTTACGACGTCCTGTAGCGTGGTCTTTAAAGCTGCTGCTACTGCTGCTGCTGCTGCTGCAGTCGCTGCTCCGCTCTGCATAAGGCATTTGAATTGTTATGTGCATATTCTACGTGTATCTCCGTAACGCTCAAGATGTTCCAAAGCAATGCAATGCTATCAGTGATGTTTGCCTCACCGATGTGTTACGCGCATTATGAGAACATCTTGGGGGCGTTTCAAGAATCGACAAGAGTTTATTACCCGCGTATGGCGTCCCGTTATTAACGCATTAAGCTTCAACTGTACAGCATTTTCTTATCTTTAAATTTCTATCATTTCTTCCGCATAATGCTCGTGATTTAAAGGGATAATTTCCGTTTGACAAGCCTGACAAGATTGAACTCCAAATAAACAGGACGAGTCAATCTTAACAAGTCAACCTTTTCTTGGAATATTTCTATTTTTTGTTACAGCTTTCAAACATTTAATATTAAATATCTTAGAAATTATGCTGTCTAAAGTGTATAACAGAAAAGGAACACTTCCATTCTGTTTTTGACGTGAAAAATTAACTTGTTTAGTAATTGCTGCTTGATACATACTGCAATGTATGTGCGTTGACTGTATCTCTTGATAATAGCGGTAAGTCTTTGTTACTCGTTATGAACCTCTATACATGTTCCTCCGATACCCTTTATCCTTTAAACGAGGTTTCTGTCACCGAAGGTACATGCATTCTGGGTCAAGTCTTGTTGCTTTCGTGTTTGCTTTCCACTAACTTTGAAGCAACAATACCAGCGGCCGAAATAGGTAAGGCGACGTAAAAATACGACAGGAACGAATTAGAATTGCGTTCCAGTTACATATATTTGTCCCGCGATGTTCTCCTTTTGTAAAACATTCTTTTGCTAGTTTATTCTTTTCGAGAATCGCATTCGAAGAAAACAAAAGAGTATCATCTAACCCATGATCCTTAATATAAAAGCAAATTAAAGCTGCATTAGTCTGAAAATAAATTCGTGATTAGTTGTGTATAAAGAATTCGCGTGTGATTCAAATTATGGCAGAGACATTTCAAGTACATTACGAATCGTTCTCTCAAAACGTTTATAATCATCCATGACACGCGAATTATTATTATTTGATATATCGGCGAATCCAAAGTTATTGAAACCGTTAGAAATCGGGCGTTATGATAGCATACACGATTACGAGATACATTAACATCCAAATCACCTTGATATTCAATATTTCCAGCATCTGCACAAGTGGTACCATAAATCCGCGCCTCGGAAGCTCACACTTGGGCACGTTAAATTACACAAAGTGTAATTAAATTTTATCGCCGCCGCCGTGAATTATGTTGTAATCGTTTTCCGATATCCCGCAGTCGCGCGCGCAACCATATAACGATACACTGGAAATATTTCCAAATATTATTCTAATATCGAATCAGACCAGTTTGGTAAACCGACATTGTGCAACAAAACTGTAGCTTGCAGTCGCGAGCCCGTTGCGAATTTATGTCAAGTGCATGCATTATTATTGTTGTACGCATGTTATTTTGCAAAATTATATATAACAAACGTCTATCAGTTAATTAGCGTAATTATCTATGAAAAAGTATCGTAGCATACAATGTATACATATATAATACATATAGATATACATGTATAATTTTCTTTCATATTATGGTTGCAAGAGAAATTTTATTTTTATGTTATGGCATTCTTAAAGAGAAATCCAGTTTCATATCGGAAGGAATAAGGAGCGATATAAACATCGTACTAATTTCGCAAGCTTCTAGCGCGCCGCAACTCTTTCCTCCACGTGCAACTGCGGTCCAACGTTCACGGTCCTTCGATCATTACATAGGAATATTGCTTGGCCGAGTAGCCCCAATCAGCAGGCTAATCGCAAAACCAGTTCAGCGAGTCTGCTGTGCGCGAATGCAACCTTTGTGCGTCCACAATCGAACCGCGTCTAAACTTCACTGCACTTTCACTTTCTTCCAGATATACATATGTAGTGCACGAACATGTCGTTTTGATTATTATTAATATCGGTAATAAGCGGCACATATCATTCAATGTAATCAATGCGTCGTAAAACATTTAAATACAGAAAGAACGAGATTTTGTTGAAATATTTAAAAATTCAATTACAAATCTGAAAATAATTTTGTTAAATCATCAAAATCATTACGTAGGAAACTAGGAAGCATGATGAGCAATGCTTCAAAAAGTTTCAATTTTAGTAATCAGTTTGAGTGTCTATGTAATTATTTTGATTCATCAAAATTATTTTCAGATTCGTATCTAGCTAAATTTTTATTGTAGATATTTTAACGAAATCTTTTTTTTTTCCGAATAATTTATTTTCAAATTAATGTGCATAAATATATTTTCCAAACATCATATAATTTCAAGTGAAATTACAAACTTATATATTGTATAATACTTATATGAAACAATTTTTCAAAGTAATAAATAATTTAGTTTTAAAAAGCTCATGATGCCGTTTTAAAAAGAAGAAACATCTATTTAAAATATAAGTAAGTTTATGATAAGGATATAATTCAACGTTCATTAAATCTCTTATGCAGATTGCTCCATTCCATCCGCCTGCCGGATTCGAACGTTTCGCACGGTTAAAGCGAATTAAAAAATAATAACTATGTGGGACGTGCGAAATTAGCGAATGTCCGAGAGGTAAGCACGATTCGCAGTTGTTTCCATCCCCGTATTTTTTATCATTACGTCATGCCGGCACCCGTGGGATTAATTAAATGAATAAAAGGTGCGTATTTACATGACGCGGCACCGACTGGGCCAGAGTTCGCGCGCGGACGTAGCACGATATTGTAAACGAGCGGAACTATTTCTACGACTGTCAGCCTGTCAGGACCGCCGCAGAAGTTCTCCTAGAATTTAATGTCCCACGTGTTCGTAACGATCCGAATACCTGCCTGCCTGCCTGCCTGCCCACCCGCTTGCCTCGTACATTCTGTCGCGGAATTTAATACAGTAACGTGCGTGTAATTTAGACCCGCGGCGTCCGGTATACGGCTAATACATTGTAACTCAGCGCAACGCTGTAACGCTACGCAATGCCAACATGCATCGTCTGTCTGGAATTTGGCGGGCAAATTATATCGGTAGAGCGTAATGCTAGCCCATCAACATTCGTTCTATCCCGACACGGTTTCAGACGATCATTTCCCATTCGCCCTTCGTCATTCGGCTCCCCGGACCGATCGAGAAACGCTACGGCGGGGAAGGCGGAGAAATAAATAGGCACGTAGGCGGGATCCGATCGCGTCGTGGAAATTTGCGTCAGCAGGTGGTAATCTCGCACATTATACCGAACAGGGTGCAGGAGTAAAAAACTGACGGTGTGCTTTTTATTGAGGGGTAAAGAGAGACAGAGGGGTATATATGGAAATACTTCCGTACACAAATACCGGCAGTTAATATGGCGAAGAGAAAATACGGGCGAGATACGCACCGATCGTGCGTATACTTTTTCCTCGCATCCGCGTGGGATTAATTCAATTTCCCCGTCGCGTTTAATAAATTCATGCACCTCCACGGGAAATATGTATCATTGTTTCTAACGCGATTGCGGTTACTATCGGTAATTATAACGCGCCCGAATGCGGAAATGCCCCGGCTGATCATATTCACCTTTTCCTCCGCGCCGCGGTTTTCCGGATTCTTTTGAGCTCGCGAAATTATTGCGAGAGAATACAGCTACCTAGTATAGCACCGGGTGCGTTAATTACACGCGCAAAAGGAGAACGATTCAATCTTCCGTAACAATAGGATAATTACGGCAGCGTAATGCAAAGGGTTCGCTGAAAGCAAACCGTGGAATTATTGCTATGTCGCTAACGATGTGGGCGAATAATAAAATATTATTTCGACGTCTCGCCAGGCCTTACTGCGCGTTTCCGGGAGTAGATAGATGTACGTATGGGAGTCGCTAGAACAATAACCCCGAGAAAGAGTCTGGTTTAATGAGACAATATACGATAGGATATCTTGCGACAGCTGGTAATATTTTTTATGACGGCCTACGGATACACGGGTTTTGCTTCGCATAGTCGGAATACGAGTCACGCTATGTTGAGAATGATTCAGTAATATATTTAGATATACAGGGTGTCTTGCAATAACGTTTATATTTTGTTTATATATTTTTAAAATCATTTTCTAGTTTTTAACGGTTATTAAGTTATGCATTATTTTATATTTTGTAATAATGATTTTAAAATGATAAAATAAAATAAGTTAATTTTTCAATTGTGTTTTTAATCCACTGAAAAAATTTACTAAATTTTTTTAATAATTATTTATTCGCATAGTACTAAACATTTACTTACGGTAAATAAATATTTAATAAAAAATATGATACTTAAATGATTTTTGTACTAAATAAATATATGTTTACCTTTAATAAATATTTAGTTAGTATAGAAAAAGCCCTTATTATATTATTATAGAATATATTTTGGATAAATGCTAAAAATTTATAGCCAAAATTGAAAAAAAATAATAAATCATTTTGAAAGGAATTTAATAATCTTTAAGATAATGTTATATAAAATTTAAATTGTATTTTTTTTTTAATTAAAGAAATGTAAAAAGTATGCAAAGTCATAAAATTGTGTTCCTAATATAAGATGCCTTGAGAAATCGATTATAAAACGCAAAGTATATCAAATTATTGCAATTAAAAAACTTTATATAATGTTTCTAAAATATAAACAGACACAGTCAAAGTGAGCACGCGATGCATTATACGTTTTTAGGTAATTAGAACCAAGCATCGTAGAAAGGCACTCGATGTTCCAGTTATCCTTTTTATTATTGTACAATAATATTTATACTTTAGCAATGATTTTCTATGATATAGGAACATAGGTTATTTCATATTAGAAATACCTTGGATATCTCATATTACGATTTTCATGCCTTACGATTTTATGATCATCAAATAATTTAACTTCTGTAGTTAAGCAATTCAACATATCCCGTATTTTTCTATTAGTACGGTTTTAGTTGTTAGACTATTTAGAAGAATTTATTGCCAAATATTTACTTATTAAATAAGGTTTAAAAGCTCATCTCAATGAAAATTGAAGAATCCAAATTCTAAAATCTTTTTTTACAATTACAGACATGATTTATAATAATGATTTTTCCACTAAATAGTTTTCAATTCGAGAACAATAAATTCGTGATGGAACTTATAGATAGCGTTTATTAGTTTAGCAGAAACGCTATTATCTCATATTAAGCGTTACTATCTCTCATAATAGAAGGTTTTCCTCTACTGTTCAAATATTCATTAAAAGTTAATACATTTTTTCAATGCAGGTTTATACACAAATTATACCATTTTGTATCTTTAAATATGCAATCATATTTACAGTTCATCATGTAAATATTAAATTCTTTTTAACGAACAGTTTTGTTAATTACTTTTTTTATTCTTTGTTCAAACGAGGAAAGTTTATTTTTGGTTCGAGTTAATACACAGTTAAGCCAAAGTACGGAGAAGCGGGAATACCTTGTATACACGGCATCGCTTGTCCTCGAAACAGTAATGATTATTTACGAAGGCAGGCGGTGGAAGCGAGAGTAATTACGAGGGCGTAGTTGGCGCCCGAACTACTTCAGCTTCAGCGAGATAAGCGCGCCGTTAACATCCAGAACGATATACCGAACTGAACAGGAAAAAGGACGCGTGCAGCGATTGAAGCTCGAAAGTGGCTGCACAATTTCTGCAAAACGGGGAATCAGACTAGAGAAAGTGAGCGAGGACGAGAGGGAAACGTGGAAAAGAAATAATATCTTCTCAAGTTGTCGGATCGCACGTATCGAGTTGAGCGGGACGAATGCTGAAGGAAAATAATAGTCTTACTTTGGGGCGTGAGTTAGTGTATCGCTGGAGCCACGGATATCCTCTGAGAGAGAGTCGCTTGAGGATAACACCGTTGATATATGCTCGGATTACGTTATTTTTCTCACTTGTTGGAAGCGACGAGCGAGAATTGAAATAGAACAATCGAAATAATTGAGATTTAAACATGTTTACAATTTTTCCTTATTTATATGCTTAATTACTATAAGGCTTACTGAAAAAATGAATATCGTTGATTATATTGAAAGAAAAATTTTGTTGAAGTATCTAAAAATTTAACTAGATACAGATTTGAAAATAATTTTGGAGCATCAAAATAATAAAGCTTAAGTGTTGTTGCAAAAAGTTTTAACAATTTATTTCGAGAGTCTTCGTAATTATTTTGATGGTTCAAACAAAATTACTTTTAAATCTGTATTTGGCTAAATTATTGCAATAAACAAAATGATGTTATATCAATAGCATTATTTGAAAATGTTATTAATTCACAACTATTAATGAAACAAAATGAAACATCTTTGCTTTTGTTTTGATAAAATTTTATTTGTTTTACTAATACTGTATTATTATTAATTAACAAGATTATTTTTAATTAAAATAATGCTATTAATACATCGTCATTTTTTCAGTGTATGCAGATACTTTAATAAAATCGTTCTATTCGTGTATAAGCTAAGTAAAATTAGAGCTGAGAAAAAAAGAATTATGATAAAAATATATTCTTACAAACAACAATAAAAAAAAAGGAAATATGCGCAAAATGGAAAAAACACTAATGGTAAGTAAATCTCTTTGTAGGCTTCCGGACGTTATGACCGCATAAACCTTTCAATTATTCGAGCAAACAAATCGATAACTTGTTCTGGATACATAGAGTGTATATTCCATTATTTTCAAGTGTTCGACGCTGGTATTTATCGCGAAATTTTTGCGTGCAATCGATTCGTGGCGCAAAACTCCGTTTTTCACAATTCGCACGAATATCACTTAAAAAAAAAAAAAAATCACGCGTGCCACGCACGCCGACCTGCAAGCGTCAACGGCGTTGCTGGTCCGTTTGCGAAATGTCAGCCGTCAACTTATATGCTTGTACAAATCCGCGGCGTCGGGATTGGTTTTAAAAACCAGTGATTCGGAGATTGGTTCCTATCGCGAACAGTGTGACGATGTAAAATCGCTCTTGCGCCATAAATGATTTAATTTGCACGACAATCCCCGTTATTTTTCGGTTATATGATGGATCGGAGATATCAGAGGAGGCCGGGGGCACGTATACATTCGCCGCGTCTCCCGTAATAATTAACGGAGATCGTTGCGCAGGACCTACGAACAGTGAACCGATTGTACATTGCAATGATGGCTGCAGGGATGAAGGGGTGCGGGCAGGCAGGCTTCAACATTCGCATTTGCCAAGCATATACGGGACACTGATTCGTGAAACTCGGCAGATGTGAAGGGGGCGATGACCAGGGGATTGACCAGGGGCATAATTGACATGTTCAGATAGTGTGTTCTCCCGGATGCGTATCGGACGTAATAGAAGATCTGTCTGTAAACTGAATGTGCGATTTCGTTCTGCCAACAGCTACTTATCGGTGACGCATTAACATTCTTTATAATGAACATATTCTTTGTGCTTCTCTTTGATGAACGTACGTCTCCACATCTCTTTTTGCCTGTATCATGCATTCGATATATCGATATTCAGAATATATACAAATTCTGCAAGAAAACGTAAAGCTTAAATCATTACAATTTTTATCAATTCAATAACATTCTTATCAATATGTATACGCGTTATCGATAAATTGATTTAAACGTTATTGTTGCTTTTCATTTCTATTTCATTTCTATTTCTTTTTAATATTTTATTTTAATCTTTTATTTTTTTACATAGTTTGTGTAACAAGCTATTAAATAGCAGAGTTATAATCCGCAGAAATGCAGCAAATTAAAAAAATATGAGACATCTATCTGGCCATCCTGAGACACTTTGATATTAATTTACTTTAAAAACATTCTCTGGAAAGGCTAACGAGCATGATAAGTATTTCCATGTATACTTAAATTTTATAATGCATTCCGAGAACTCGCAGTTTTTAATTTCACGAAACGAGATGCAAGTGGGAAATACATCTGTCGACTACCAGCATGAGATTAATTTATCGCTGAGTGGTGGTCAAATTTGTTCCGAAGCGTAACCTTTGATGGGATGTTTTCCAAATATTGTTGAAAATATTATTTTTATTTACATGCGTCCTGTTTGTATGTTATGTAATAGTTTATTCTATATTATGTAATAGCAAAATTTTGTAAAGAGATGCGGTTGGACAGCAAAAACCATCTGTGTTAACATTGCTATCAGTATAATATCACATATCAATACTTTGCAATTTAAATATTCATTTCTGCAACGCATGCTAACTCATATGCTAATTTTAACGTGTACGCTAGCTTTATAAGATATAAAATTTCCTGCTTCCATCCTTTGCGTCCTCATTTATATTAAAAAAAATGGATAACTCAAAAATTATTTAATTATAATTTTATATTAAAAGGACATAGCTACATTTTTATGAAATATCGTATCTGTTTATGAAAAGATAATGTAACGTGAGATAATTGAGAAATTCGTGGATCGCACAATGACTTCCTAATAATAAAATTAATTAAAAGGAGAGAAACTTGTTACTTTTAATGAGATTTATTAAATTAATACGCATCATATTTTAATAATTTTTATTTATTAATTTATTATTGGAAAATTACAGTATTATAGATGAAAAATTACATTGCTATAGGCGCGGATATAGATTTTTTTAATGATCATAATATTCATAATCTATATAAAATAATTAAAAAATGTGACTAGTACGATCAAACAGATTAATGAAATTTAAATTTGAGATTCTCTTGGCGATATATATAATTTTTCACTATCTAGTCTCTGATGTGATTGAAATCGATATCGTCATCGCTATAAGCGCGATTTAAGCTTAGCTTCGGAATCGCAAGCTGGTTTCGTGCGATAGGCACAAAGTTTGATAAACCACAAACACTGCTAAATCGAATCTTACGCCGCACGACATAACCATAGGTCAGAGCTGTATCTATCCAATGCCGCCCTCGCACAGTGCACACTCAGATTGGGCACGTACGTATTTGCGCATGGCTCATGAAGGCAATATAACATGGGTCGGTACGAGCTGCGTGCGTTGAACCGGATGTTAAGTGTACTCGGTGGTTCGGACAATCTTGATGTTGCGCGAGCCAGGTGGTTTTGCCCGGTTTAATAATGGGATAGAATTGATCCACCGATATCTACCGCGAACAGAATCATATTGCATCGGCGTTTCTGTAGTTGCAATGGTTACGACTTTATTGCCTCATTAAGGAATTGTAATGTTACGAAAAAAATTTTTGATGATTTTAAAAAACTTAGAGGTTTATATTTAAAAAATTAGATAAGTTAGATTATCGGTTACGATCGACGGCGAAAATTTCTCCCGGAAATTTTCACTTTTTTTATCGACGAGAAATCTATGGAAAAGCAATCTCGGAGATATAGGAGCCTCTCTAAAATTTATTCGAGAATTTAAGCACTGATAAAACGCGTGGGATTCTCGTATTACGAACGACCGTTTAATGAAAATGGAACGTAGCTTTGAAAAATAACGATGTATCTCACATTTCAGAAACACAGGGATACGCACAGATATTCTCCTCCGTTATACCGAAAGAGACGTATCCGCGCGTACGTATCTCGGGCTGACTCATTGCGCGCAACAGACTCTTCAATTTGCGAACACATTATTAATTGTCACTCGCGTTCCGAGCGTAAAATTTGCTGGCTATCGTAAAATCATTTTTGAGAATGGCTCCCACCCGAGCTGTAGACGGTAACGGCCGCGCCAGTCGCGAAAGTAAAAACTTTATCTTCATTATTATTAAAGTCGCCTAGATGAAAATGAGCCACGAAATTGGTCCCCCAACGGCAGTAGTCAGAGGGTGGCCAATAACTGTGCAGGGGCCAATAACTATATAACTTCCCCGACTCCTCGCGCGCTCCTTGGTAGCGACACCTAGATCGATATAGAACTGTCGCGGACACTCCACCGTGACATTTTCCACGAGCCTGCGAAGCCCGATTCCCGTTTCTTCGCGAAACGTTTAGTAAGCTAACGATCTCGAACGAGCGAATTACGCTGTCGCGAGAAGCAAGCGCTACCCCTCAGCACCGAGAAATGAAGTTTGATGCTAACTTTCAAAGGCGAAACAATGGCCTTTGAGATTGCACGGTGCCGTGGAACGGTTACGAGACCCTTTTGGCATGTAACTTATAAAAATACGATGTCGTTACCTCGCGAAACTCACTTAGCGCTCCCACGAAGCAAACCGAGCGCGCGCTACGAAGGCAATATTACATCACTGTGCACATGTCCTCCGCAAACGATTCTGATTATTTCTATTCCTCTTTTCCAGAACGCGTCCAACATCGTTCTCCGACTCATCGTTTGAAAATTCTCATTTTAATGCCTAATTCTCGTTTATTCAATTGATACAAAATAAAATTTATTTCTCCGAGATTTCTGTATAGTTTTTAGATTATTTTTCACATGCAATGGTTCACGGGAATATTCGAACAACAGTACACTGTAAACGAAACCGCTCCGATATTTTTATGAACTACTATTTATATGATCGTAACTATTTAGAAATCTTGAAACCTATTTTTCACATTTTAATTTTGAAAAATTAAAGTTTCAGATGTTACCTGCTACAATTTTGCGAGATAGCTTACTAAATCTTAATATATATTTCTTTGAATTGCACTAAGTAAACATTTACTTACAGTAAATAAATACTTATTCAATAAGAAGAAACAGTTAAATCAAAATAATGGTTTTTATATCAAATAAATATACTTACATTTAGTAAATCTTTGCTTAGAATTATAATATTCGAACAAATATTTATTAAAATGTAGTTTCTTCTTCAGTGTGTAAGACGAGAAAGATACAAATACATTATCTCTAAACTTCTTTAATGGAAATTGCATTCAAGAAACATCGCTCATTCTTTCGCGAATAAAACGAGAACTAGCTTTATCGTCGATTTCATATAAATGAGGGGTTTTCCTTCAAAGTTCAGAATTCTCTACAGAAACGCAGAAAAACCAGAGATCCATCAATTGTATCAAAATTTCAAAAGCGTAACGGTAACTTCGCAAAGCTGAAAGAGCGATGCAATGTAAAAGCGAGACAAGTTCAGAGTTCGTGAATAAAATTCTACGCATCCGGCATATCCGTTCGCCAGTAGCCCGTGCGAGCGATTGCCATCCGCGATTTTGCGCGCCGGCCGCGATTTTGCGCCACCAGGTCCAGGTCAATTGTTTTCTATCTCGTCGCTTCAATGGCGGCGGCCCTCAACGGATCCCGACGTAAGAAGATCCAGTAAACGACTGATGTGTTTTGCGCACTTCCGCGATATTTTATCAGTGACAGCCGAATTGCATCCCCCATGCCGTTCGCCGCAGCACTTTTCAATAGTGGCGTCCGCCTTTCTCGTTTTCCTCGGTCGATCTCGTTGCTCTCCTTCGCGCCACGACAACTTTTTCGGCCGTTCTTCTTCACGGAATTCCGCGGCGCAGATATTCCTGTCCCTTCTCGAGTTTTATTCCCGCGCGCTGACGTTGTACGAACTTTCGGGCAATCCACTTATACCGCTCGTTCGCAGCCAGGCCAAAGTTCAGCATCCCCGCGTGCCGCGCCCGCCGATTGACCCGTTAACGTATCTATTTTAATTTGACTCGTTGTTACAGCGCCCGGTAAACAACCCACCCATCAAACTTCGTTTACTTCAAAGATAGCTGCAATTTTTCATATTCTTGGCTCTTGCCATTAGTTCCGAAAAAAACGGAGCATCAAAAATATTCACTTCTCTGTAAATAATCGATTTTATAAAGTTCCCTGTCAACATTTGCAGAGAATTATTATTATAATTTTCACGATTGATTCGAATATTCTACACATCCCTCGAGTATCCCTCGCTTCTGTTTAATTTTTGAATGTTGTATGTTACGCAGATTGTGTTTACATAAATTCTACATAAATGAATAAAAATGACATATATTGAAAACAAAATGCAATTCTTAGGACCATATGTTCCGGCTTTATATTCAATTTTAACAGACTAACATTAAATAATTGCTAATTTGCGTTGTGGTTTTATGTGCAATAACGAGAGAATGTATGGCCGGTTTGCGCAGAATCAATTAAAATACAACGCTGATTGCAATAAACTGTTTATCGTAATTACGTGGCGTGTATCGATAGACGAAGAGAAAAGTAGCATACGTTTGGAACGATGCGTTTGATTACAGCGAATTGAGAATTATATACAAATCAAAATTGCCGTATAAATAATTAAATTAAGATAAATTCAAATTTTTTTGGTCAAGCTGTATACTTTTTGTTCGTCTAGAACACTTCTAGCTAAACACTTCCAACTGCACACAAATGTGTTGACAAATTAGTGTTAAATTTTATGCACATTTCATGTGTCCCACATTTTTGTGTTAATTTAACGTAGAATAAATACATTAGGAAGCGAAATGTTGTATAAATATACAAATGTTATGTAAAAAATTAATACAAAAATATAACACTAACAAAATTTTAAGCAAATTGTGAAAGCATATTTTTTCAATAAAATTAATATTCATAATATGTTAAACTAAAATTATAAAATTTTAATAGCATATTTCAGTAAAATTACATTTATGTAAAATTAATACATTTTTTCTTTATATTAAAATTAAAATTTGTTTCAATTTATATTATATTTTAAAGTATTATTTTTATATTAATTGTTCAATTACTCCTAAATTATATTATTTTAACTAAGAAATGTTAAATAACGGATTTTACATAAAATATTCGAATAATCTAACAATCATATTATATTAGATTAACGGATATCTCAAAAATTTAGAAAAATCAGAAAATGTTAACAAGGACGCAAACGCAAAATATTTTTTACTGTGTGTAATCTCTCTTTTTACCTTTCCAGTTTGAAAATCCGTGAAATATGCGAGCATAATGT
>Ga0157364_1004575_pt1 | contig 13844 bp, 1 predicted proteins | sample AttsexASBM2_FD_111476 | JGI IMG/M metagenome (GOLD analysis project Ga0157364, IMG submission 111476) | Fungus gardens microbial communities from leaf cutter ant in Ribeirão Preto, State of São Paulo, Brazil - Atta sexdens ASBM2 | ecosystem: Host-associated > Fungi > Mycelium > Unclassified ... | reverse complement strand
GTTTAATGTACTGCAATTCAGAAACCTGTAATTTGCTCAATATTTAGACAACATATTCTCAACAGAGAATAATCGGTGGAAAATTCAAACATCAACTGCCAAAGTTTGACCAGATATTTCAAGCATTCTGTATATCCAATTGCATTTCTCTCGCTCGCGTTTGATTCTCTCAAAGAATCTCATCTATTTTCGCAGAGGAAGAGAAATCGGCAGCCATGCATGGAGGCGATCGACGAAATTCCACGGCGACTACGTCAACCAACACCATACTGATTCTCGTAGCTCTTCTGATTATCGAAAATGTAAGACGATATTTTCAGATTCTCATCTGCCATGCCACGTGACTATTGTAAACCGACATTTTTGCAAAGTCAAAGTTGTTTGGAAGAAGTTAAAATACTTTTTTTTCTTTTCTAGACATCTTATCGAAATCATGTATCGAAAAATTACATTACCTTTAGTTCATCTCGGATCTTGCGAGCTGAAACTCTCTGACGATGAAATCCAAACGTTCGTAAAAGAAGATGTGACAGATTCCGCGTGGGATCAAAGAAAAACCTATTTGCGAGTAAACTTAAAGCGAGAGATTCAACTGCAGACAGTTTTCCGAGAATCTCTGTATCCCCAGTGGCAAAATCTAAGGAGAACTACAAAGTTTCACGTAATCATGTAACTTTCGTTTAAAGAACGTCTTATCCAAGTGACACTACTTGATAGAAACTCTGCTTCAACTCGTAACGAGTGAATAATATTCGTGGAATGAGATTTGGCCGTCTTTCGACGTGGACGAATTTGCTCGCGAACTTCAAGAACCAAGTTGCTACCTCGTATCGTTGGTCATCATAAACTCTCGTGTATTGAAACAGATTTTTTTCCATGAAATCTTATATTTTCTGCTTACATTAAGATGGATTCAAAATTTTATTTTATTTTATTATTATTATTTTTTTGAGCAAAATTGTTTATTTTCTCTGCATTTCAAATATTTAAAAATCTATTCTAATAAGAAATTTTAATATAAAGAAACAACATGAAATAAAAAGCTAATTTTTTAATATTAATGATAAAAATAATTAAAACCTATAATATATAGGTTATATTAAAGAAATTTTTAAATTCTAACAAAATTTAAAATCTTTTCAGAGAGCTTCACATTTCATAGAGCATATATTCGCAAATGTATTACATCTTCGCGAACGAATTTAGCAATGAAATCTCATCGGGAAACAGGTAACATTTCATCATGGGAATCAAGTATTATTTGCTCCTTATAAGTTTGGCAAGTTTCTAGCAAGTAGTTTAATGCAAATGAGATATTGAGTTCTGTAAACAAAAGTTGTGTTTAGTAATGTTGGTTCTATGTTAACTTTCACCAATGTTCATGATAATAAACTCTTGCAATTAGCATTGTACATAGTACGTGTCGAAAGATAACAAAGTTGTCTCATTTACGGACATTTACATTTTTTTATGATTTTTTAAAAAAGATCTATTGGCGACGCGAACCAAAATTAACATTTAAGATTGTGTCTACAAATAAATTGCCAATTCATAGCTCAAATCAATTAGAGATAGAAGAAATCTTTTTATCCGCACTCACGCATACTCTCAAATTTGACTTTATGCCGATGCTTGTATTTGCTGTATATTAGAAAGTATGTAAGTAACCACTTTAAGTCATTCCATTTCTTAGGTGTGTGCAATGTATTATCGTTATACAAATTAATATACGTAAATATATTGATACTCCCTAATCAGTATTTCAAGAAAACATTATTACAAAAATAAGAATTAAAATTAAATCTTTAAAAATGTTAGTTTATTATATAATTTTATATGACGTAAAAAATGTTTTACGTTGAAAACTTATTAAATGTATTGTCTAATTACATAATAATTGATGGTATGTATACATGAAATATAATTAAATTATAATAATACCATAAACATATTTCGTACCGATAAGTATAACATATGCATTGTGATGTACTTAAGTAGAAAATCATTTTTCATGACTGTTAATTTTGTATATATTAACTGAAGAAATTCATTATACAAATTAATAAAAATGTATATGTCTACAATCAAACATGTTTCACAGAAAATTAAAACCTTTAAAATTATTACTTTTAACAGCTACGATCTTATTTGTGTGAACAGCAAGATATAAGAAGTATAAACAAGATATAATTATTGAAGATTAAAAAAATAATAAAGATTAATATCATAATATACGAATATAAACATAAAAAAGACATTTAACAAATTAATAAACTCAATTTTAAAAATCAATTTTAAAAGAATATTTGTATTTTAATAATTTTATGAAAGTCCATTTCTTAAAAATTTTTAATTGTTTTTAATTTTAACAAAAAATATATTACAAAAATATAATATTTAATTACTTAGTTTAAGTTAAGATTAAATGTTTACTTTATTAAAAAAGTTAACAATAATTAATGAAATCTGATAAAGGATGTGTTTTCGATCTTTTGAGAGGTAAGTAAACATAATTAATAAACATATTAATTAATATTGATTGTTTAATAAATATATAATTAGAGTTTATAGGATGTTTTGTTTAAAGCTCATTAAGCATGCATAATGATTGAACAGTAATTTGCGAAAGACTCGCAATCGCTCAAATAATCGCTCCAACATTCAAACAAAATAATTCAACTTAAAACGCTTTGAAAAGTTCCATAGTAATTTATCAGTAAATTCCGACAAGCGTTTATAAGTGAAAGTAAGTTGAAAATCCATGATTAAATAGAAAATTCTAAGCATCTTGCTCATTTGTCAAATCGTAGCTATTTGTCCGAATTACAATGAAATATTTTAAGCAAAGAAAAGATATTGTCTTAAGAAATAATTTTTCGTTATTCAAGTATATACGAAAAACAATTGCGCAGAAGATGAAAAACTTTTTTCAAGAATTATTTATTATTTTCTAAAAGCTATTAATTTAGAAAACATTATTTATAACTATATCCAACAATTACGTTCAAAACATTACATTTAATAAAAGAATCGTACAATAAACGTATAAATTAAATAATAAACGTCATAAAACATTTAAGACGTTTGTAATGTTTATAACTTTTTAATTTTTTTATACAGCATAAAAAATGTTTGGCAAAACATTTTTCAAACGTAAATTATTTGTTTAAGTTATATTATAGTTATGTTGTTAAGTATATTATAGTATGTTTAACTAAATATACTACAATTCATCTCATCATGGTATTTCAACCGTGTTGTATTAGAATAGAATTTCATATTTAGAACAACCATTTTAATTACACGTCAACTTACAATAACTATAATATGCAATAACTATAATTACATGACAGAGAACTCGTTAGGTACAGATTTGCCGGCGTTCGATTCGTGCGCCGGATTTCCGGTTAATTTCGCAAATTAAGGGTACATCACGCGTCGATGTAGCGTTAGTGCAATTACGGTCACACGATAATTACAGTTACATTTTCGGATTTAAGCTGCTTCCGCGGTTTCATTAACGCGAGAAGCGCTAAGTACGTCCCAAACCATCACAACTGTTTTAATATCGCAATATAATGTCGCTGTTATCTCGGAGTCTGCTTGGTGGAGATTGCAAGACGGGCCATCGCGTGTCAAGCGATACAAACCGGAGACGTCTCATCCTCACCAAGCGGGGAATGTAATAACTCTCTTCGCCTTCAGTGTCCTCGATGTATAACGAAGATATGCGCGGAATTGAACGCGCTCTATCATAACACAAAGCGTTTGATAATGATCGATCAATGCGTGAGATGTGATTCCCATGCTACGCTAATAGGTATCTAATATCTAATATATCTGAGGAATACGATACAATAGAGACTGTATATTCAGTGGAATACATAAAGGGATTCAATCCAATCAATCTTTTCGATCCATTCACGATATTACATAGCAAATAATTAACGACCTCGTTATCTGCATGATGTACATATGCATGGAAAGAACGATTTTATAGCTGCAAATAATTTTGTTGGGCCATCAAAATAATTATGTAGGAATTTCAAGCACGATAAGTAACGCTATCAAAAAATTTTGACATTCTAGCTTGAACGTATATCCTATATAATTATTTTGGCGATTAATTGATCCGTAAAAATAGTCCAATAAAATTATCTTTAGATTTGTATCTTAATTTTTAGACTCCAACAAAGCAATGTATCAAAGAACTAATGCGTTCTCTCGCTTATTTCTCATATGATTAATCCTTGTGAAGAGAAAGTTTGATTGTTTTCGTAATATAGAAAGAAATTGTTATCGCGAAAAATATTAATTGTCGACTTATAGCGAATTCGATTAGATGCATTAGTGCATATTAAAGCCATGTTTTATATTAATCTAAATGTAAAAGTTCGAATAATAAGATATCCAATACATATTTTATAATAAAATATATAATAATAAAATATTTCGCAGTTTAATCCATTTTTATATTTATATTAAATATAGATCTTCATATTGATTTGTGTTCAATGGCTTTAATGTACACTGAGTACGTATGTTAGTTAGTGTGTCCAACTCACTATTAGTCACTATTAGTCACTCGATAAGTGCTGCGTTTGAATTGTTGAGAATTTTCGAAAAATTAAATTCTCTCGTTTAAACAGTTTATCCTTGGAGCAAACAACTCGCGAACAGTTTACCTTTCAAATCCCATTGATAGTAATTTTCTCTTGTACGATACAACTATTTTCTTATTTAAATTAACGACTTTAATTATCGTATAGCATTTTGATCACATAAAAAAAATTAAAATGTAAAAAGACTTTAATTGATATTTCTTTTTCCTGCTCTTTTTCTCCATTTCCGCAGCCAACGCTAATATGCGTGTATGTGCGAATCGATATACTAAAAAAAAATGTGTTCTGCGTTATCATTAAAAATTTATCGGACCAGGTAATACATAATTTAAGCATTAAAGTATGCGACTTTTTTCTCCAAGAATTTTTACCCTACTTCGTGATAAAGTTTCCATTAGCAATTTATTGGCTAAATGTTAGGGTATATATATTGGGCCAATATTTTGCCAATAAATGTACTATTAGGGTTTCTTGAACTTAATATTAGGTATGGGAAAAAGTTCGTGGCGTTTTTCCCGTTATATCTCAACGGGAAAAACGCCATAAACTTTTTCCCATACCTAATAATTTACATAGATGATAATAATCATTATGATAACTATGAAATCAATAACTATCTCTTATAATAATTATAGAAAGTAATTACTTACTTAGGAAATATTACATCATGACATTTTGCATTTTATTTTACTGGCAATACAGAATGAAGAAATTAAGCAATAAACTAATTGGGTAATATTGTAATTAGGTTCAAATGGATAGCTTGCATTATTGTTTATTAATGCTATCTGTTGTGAATTCATCTATATAATTATCTATCTATGTAATTATCTATATAAACAGCGAGTAGAACAGATTCGATTATTTTATTAAACTTATAAATAAACTTTGTAGCAATTCTTAAAAAATTTCGGTTAATTAACAACTAAGCGATTGTTGCTTAGAAAAACAAGATGCCTCAAAGTGATTATACAGTATCAACGTATCTTGCTTTTTCGAATCATTTAATTTCGTCCTCTATAAAAAAAAGCATCTCACGTTGTAATTGACACCATTAGCCGAACCGTAGACAATTCGATAGATCCAGACAGCTCAGTACAATGCGCGCCATCGTTATTCAATGGGTAATAGAAATTCGAGTAATTAAATAAATGATCATGTCACTCATCTTTTTTTTGTTCATTTTCAGTGCTCCGAAATCAGAATGCTATCTGTCATGGCAAATCCACCTAATACTCCTTTCGTCGTTAGGACGTGCGCTAAACTAAAATTACAATCCAAATACGCTCATCTTAATAAACATCTTAATAATAAAAAAGAGGAAACATAGAAAAGGATGACAAAATCGCGCATCTCATAAAGATGAAAAATCCTTTGCATTTTTAAATCCTACTATTCATTTTAATATATGTAAATATTATAGACAGAATGACCGCGCTCATTCCTACTAACATATAAAAATGAAAGCTGAAAAATTTAATAAATAAAAAATTTAACAGGAGAAAAGGTAAATATAAAATTAAACATAATGCATTTAAATGTTATATATATTATTACAATATTTTTAATAAAAATATAATTAAACGCATCGTCAGCATACTGAGCTTGCGTTTACTTATTACATCCAGAATTTTAGTGGAATACTCGCGCAATCGTATCAAGGATGGAATTCAATTGTATTTTTTGATATTAAATATAAAAATAATTCTAAAAAAATGTTTTTTTGTTTTCAATCGAATTCGAGTTTTCTCGTAAAGATGCAGGACACGCTAAAATACGCGTGACGCATTCCAAAACGATGAAAAGCACCACAAACGTGACGAGATACGGACGAAAGCAGATAAAAAAAAAATCGGCTTGACTTTTTGAGCAAAAAAGCCGAAAGTGCTATTCACAGGACTTTATTAGCGCGTACAGGTTTAATTGAAATGAACACACGGTTCAGTGCGATGGTGCCTTGCACGCTTGACTTAATTGAAAAGCTGCGATCCGAGAAGTACTTCCAAGAGTAATAAATGAACAAGCGAGCGGAACGTTCGAGTCTTTGCTTTCGCGATATGAATATACTTATGGAGGAAAACAGTTCGCGTATAATCGCCCATAAAACAACCTATCATTAGCGAGATTAATCCCCGTCAGAGCTATAACTAAGTCCAATTAAATAATACATCTTTTCGTGCGAGCGAAGTTAATATGGAATACAACGGTGGCTTGTAAAAAAAAAGTTTGGCTTACGGTTTGCAAAGAAAGATCTTTTTATCCTTCTATGTTATTAGCGAAGATTATTTGTTTAATAAATAAGTGGCAGAGAATAGAAGTTGGAAAGAAAAAATAATCGAGTAATAAATGGTACTTGCGTAGGGATGCTTAAGTTTATTAATACCCATACATTCATTTGGAATGTCACAAGACACTTGATGTAATAATCATATTAATTATACGTAGAATAATTTGTACATTTTCTATTAACTCTTTCATTTCTTTCTCATGCCTTTCTCATTCACAGACAATCGCATTTCCTTAGGAAATGGATATTTCCTATTATTAACGAATTAAATTTTTTAATTTCTATTTAATTAATTTTTGTTAATAAAAATTCCAGAAACTAATTCTAATAAATTATTTTAATGTAATAAAATAATATTAAATCATATGTTTGGGTATCTCATGTAAAATACTTAATTAATTAAATTAATGAAAATTAATTAAAATACATAAATTATGTCATACATTTTCTACAGAATAAAATATTCGATTTGAATATTCGATTTGAATACTCGCAAAATAATGCAAATCAGCTTGAGAAGTCGCAATAACCATCGAACGGAGGACACGAGCGACAACAACGTTGGCGGAAGCAAACGTCTGCGCGCGCGGAAGAGTAGTAATGGGCGGACGCGGCGACGAGGATGGCGGGAACGAGAGGATGAATGGTGCACAGGAAGAGGAAGCTTGTTAACGCTTGAACCGAAAACCGCAGCTGGCGTAGCCTGGTCGCTAATATTAATGAGCGTTTCAGCTAATTATCGCGAAATTAGAGAGTAAAATGCGGCGACCAAGCTACGCCGAAAGCTGAGCCCCCGAAATGCCTCAATCGATAGTCGCCAATCTCGGAAATGGATTTCATTCCGTTGTTTGAGATGGTTATATGATATGAATTCTGACATTCGTGCCGCGCTCTCTATCTTTATCTCTTTGTCTCTTTTTCTTTCTCTTTCTCTCCATGTGCTCTCCATCCTATCTCTTTCCTTTTATTCCTTCTATCCCTTTCCATCTATACAAAGCAAACGAATAAACCACGTTTCGTTTCTGAATAAATGCTCGCTTGAATAAGTGAAAGAGAGAGAGAGAGAGAGGGGGGGGAGGGAAAAAAGAGAGAGATTATTAGCTATATGAGATATTACATAGACAATATTTAACTTCAATAGATTTTAACTTAATTAAATAGATAATATTTAACTCGATTTAAAAAGCACCTTACTTTTTTCAGTTGTCTGTAATTTACTTTAATCAAGCATCTTTCTTGGAATATCCTAGAAAGATTTCTTTCCGCCATTGAAATGATTATTCTGAATTGCTTACTCTGAATTAAACATTCTTTAATTAATAAATGATATCTTATCTTTTCATTCAATTAATTTTACTTTTTTTATCCTTTTTATAAAAATCATCAAAATAACTATGAATCTAGTTGTAGAAAGAAAAATACAGCTTTACTTTATATGTATAATGATTTGTTCAAGTAGTTTAATCAATATCACTTCATCGTCCTATAAAATACTAAAAAAAAAATTCCTTTTATAAGGAATACATCAAGAAGGAAAAAAACATATATCTTAACATAATTTCTAGCACGTATGCAAAATTTATCAAGTTCAGTGAGAACCAAAGACAGCCTATTTTATTTTCAAATGCTACAATTATCTTTATATATCCTCACGCCCCCAGTTCCTTATTCTTAAATTTCCCAGCCTGAATTTTTTCACTGGAAATTATGCTTTTACCGTGATAAAAATTTGTGAAAGACTTATCTCAGAGATTTATGGCCATTCCAATCTCTCGCCGACATAACGAGCATAAAACACGACCGTGCTCATTAGTTTTGATGTGCCGGTAACAGCCAAGTCGTCTTTCGTTCTACGTTCTCTCAACGCGTCTCTACCTCGCTGTTCCTCTTGATTCTGTTCTGTCTCCATCAGCAACGACACGTCGAAGTGCTTTATTTCCCGTGGGCCGTCCAAGGCGAATAGAAGGCCGAGCCTGACGAAGGAAAGGCAATACAACACACCATTGTTCTATTCCTACGATATACGATGCGGGCACAAAGTGACGGAGTACGTGTGATTCAAGATATCGATTCCGAGTTTCATGAACACCGTGAGAAACAATCAATTACGCGATTATTGATCCCGATTGAATTATTCGGGAAATCTCCTGTTCGGTTGCGCTCGTATTTATCGTAGGAAACACGGACTTTCTTCGGCGCTTTACTTATCACAAAAGAAATAATAGTGAAGAAATGATTTTCTCTTCGTATACACTAAAAAGAGAAATATAAAACAATTCGAATTGATTCAATGGTAAATTTAATATTTGATTACTAATTTAATATTGAGTCGGTGTTGAATAAAGATTTGCGAAAATCAAAACCGCGTTTATTTTAATTATTATTACAAGTCACGTGCACAAAATTGTGTAAATGATAATTCCAGTTATCTAAAAAAACGCTGAATGTATTATTAATGACCGAACGTTAGCATCAATTAAGTATTATCAATTAATGATAAAATCAATTTGAACAATTTTTTTATAAATGACTCGATTAATTATTATTGCTGAAAGACTCGGATGTCATAGTGGTAGTGATGGAACCAGCGATGCTCCGCGAAATTCCCGTCAGATCACGTTTTCCGTGAAATACGGAATTTCATGCTCGCTTGGAAAAGCGGATGGAAATAAAACGCGCAACCGATGAGGAAAGGAACCAATGACCCTATAACGTGCCTCTCATAGTCAGCCGAATCCGAAAAATATCGTACTACGTGTATTAAAACTCTGCAGTAGCGTACACAGGAAAAACTCGAAAATCTATCCAAAACAAAAATAGAACGCAAGCAAAATATTTTGGAATATTTTCTAATAACGACTATCAACTATCTAATTTTTATTTCGATAAATGCAAGCTCTTTATCTTTAATGTCACTCAACATTTTGCTATTAAATGGATGTCCTATTTTGAGGTAATTCTACTGTCTCGCCAAACATATCAAATGTCCCGAATTTAGCCAAAATAAATATCATTAAAAATATTTTTTTTTAATTTGTTAAATTATAATGATAAATCTAATTTATTTAATTAATATATTTAAATAATGATTGCTGAGATTTTATATCGATGTGTTTCTGAATGTACATAAAAGAAGCAAAGACTTGCCATCTTCTTGAATAAAAGAAAGTGCTTATTTAATGCTTACATTTCCCTTCCCTTAATATAAAATTGATTGCTTTAACTCCAAAAATATCTGATCATATTATCCTTTTCATTATCTATCTGTTATCCATCTTTGATCTTATTTTATACAGTTGGAGATAGAGAAAGATATAACGAAAATACACTCCGATAATAATGCAAGCAAACCATTATGTTAGCCAACACGAATCGATTGATAGACTATCGGATTATAGACACGTGAACATATGTTACGTAGATGCGTAATGTGATGGATAGATCTACAGATCGATGTTTGATCTACAGATGAATGTTTCGTTTTAATGGAATACGTTTACGTTAAGGCTTTTAGCTTGTTTCGCTTACATTAACCATCTAATTCGCTTTGTATTCTGCATGTAACGCTTGAAATTTCACTTTGTGTATTTAATTTCTTATGATTTTTCATTTCCGTAATTATATCGTTTCATGACATTTATTTCATATGACAATTTTAATCTCTAACAAAAGGAAAATCGAAATAATATCCAAAACAAACTTGAAATACTAATTTTAATAGAATTCTCGATGAAGACTCATGATGATCAACTCATGTTGCACGCCTCCTTTCTTCTTTAATTTTTTAATTTCGATTTGACAATCAGAAGCTATTACTATCAATAGTTAATTATTATAATTATATAATAATAATAATTATTGTTATTATTATATACAATAATTAAATGTGATTTCGGCAAGATGCATAGGAAAAAACTTTTTAGTATTTGTGACTATAATTTCATAATAATATAATTATTGTTAGGAGCTCTCTTATTTTTAGTTATTATTACTATAGTGTTCCATACAGCACAAAAGCTTGCAACAAACGTTACTGCAACATTGGAAATATTACTGTAATATTGGGATGATCTGTGCTGCATGGTATTATAATATATAATTATATTTACTTATAATATATAATTATATATTTATTATTTAGTTTTACCAAAAAGAACATATTGTATTGTATTATCCCTAAAAATTATAATTAACAGTCATTTATAATCGTTATTATTCTTTTTGTATTATTATTTACAATGCAATTTATTTACGTGCAATTATAACCACAAATATCAAAAACTTTTCTCTCAGTGTACCTGACCGCATCAATCATCCATCGATTCATCCATGAACAGCCACGAATTAATCGTCGCAATCTAAACTGTAAATACTGCGAAATTCACCTAAGATTCCTAGAACGTTTCGCTGAAAATCCAACGATCGAAGGATAAACTTAGATGATAAGCGAATCGTATCCCGTGGTCGGATACGGAAATAGTACAAGTACGTACGTATCCGCGCTTGAAATGGACGTGGAAAGCGGATGAGGGAGGCAAGGATTGGAGGAGAATGGCAAGGACATGAGGACGAAGAGTCATGAATATCGGTTTCCAATATAACGCTCAGGATATATTCGAGCGCGTTAATTCCACGTATCTTCGATATTCTCCTCTTTCTCTCTCGCCAGGAAAATTGGGAATTCCATTGCGCTCACGTACATTAGGCGTCGAATACGCTTTAACGTTCACCGAACGTTACCTCTTCCAGAAATATTTTTAATAGGGGAAAGCGGAATTACTAAATGGCAAACATAGCGACTGTTCATGGCTAAGAAAAATGAAATAAAACAGATAATGAAATAATTACAGCCAACATTTAAATGTAATATTTAAAGATAATATAAAGACATATACGACGCATGGCATAATCAAGATAAAGGAACAAAGAAACGGCGATAGTCGAAGTACACATCGTGATGTTACAATGACACTCTATCCCGCTCAAGTCCGTATGATCTGTATAATTCTGAGATCAGGATAATAGGATAGCATGTAAACCAGCGATTGATATCTGGATTATCGTCTGCCGTTCCGTCTTTGTTCTTCCTCAACGATTCTGGATTTCGCTTTACCTCTTTAGAAAATGGCGACGCTTTATTGATGCTTTTTTATATCCGTCGTATTTTATTAAAAGCTTCTCCCAATTGCACCTGCTGCTGATATACTGATTTAGTACGATCTTATCTGAAGATATTAAAATGACGATATTATCTGCAGAATTGCAATTCGCGAAAAATATTAGAATAGTCTTATAGAATACACATCGTTTATTAATATAATAACAATGACCTAACTCACAAATTATCATTATTTAGCTACTTGCAAAAAAAATGAGAGAACATAAATTTATTTTTAATAAATATGTTTTTTTTTTAATAAATAATATCATAAATAATATTATGGCGTATATTTTTATTACTTTAAACAATAAGATCTCAAAAGTGGACAAAATAATATAAAGTTCACACATAATTGTGTATAATAAAATTTATTTTTTAAAAAGATAAATGTGCTGAAAAAGATATAAAATTTAAATGGACTTGTACAATCTGTTTTGTTAATCATTTTTCGTTAATTTTTCATAGCCATATTTCATTTTCTCGCATTAAGATACAATCCCCCGACGTCTCTCCATTGCAGTTTTCGTTATCCTTGTGTCGCAATCATGCCTAATTGCGTCGCGCGCGTCCGGTTTATTCGACGAGGGAGATGTTTCTCTTGGTATCCCGTAACAAGTCAGGGCGGACGAACTAATTAGTTAAAGATGGTAATTCGATAGAGAATATTCAGTTCGCTGAATTGTTTGGACAATTATCGACTGATTGTAATGAATTGTATCTGAGGCCACGGTATACAGGCGAGTTTCATGTACGACGAGCGGCAAAGTGCAGTTGAAATATTAGTCACATTAACCCAATTTCTCAATTAATTCAGTAGTACTAAGCAAACGATAATCAGCGATATCAGTATCCGTTGTGAATTTTCATGATATCGATATGAATTGCAAAATTACAAACAATAATATTAAACATGATGCGACACACTGAAATTGCTATTAATCAAATAAAATCTTTCAACACAATAATTATAATTGCAAATATTTAGTTAATATTTGTTTACAAGCGCTAATAAACAATTAAAAACCACGATTTCTCGAGTTTCTAATTTTCAATAATCTCAGTATATCTCAATGCATTAAAATATTATATCAATATATTTCGACATGTTAAAATCTTAATATTATAATTTTTTCCATTAATATATATATATATATATATTTCGCTTTAAATAGAATTAGAAAATTTTTATTAGATTTTGTCTATTAAAAATTTAAAATTGTAGCCTCTCTCTGTTTATCCTTCTCTCTCAATCTCAAATATTTCTATCATAAAAAAATATTAAAATTGATCAAAATGTATGTAAGTTCACTGAAAAAAAATGTAATCAATTTTAATAAATATTTAGTTAAATACTGCCAACTAAATATTTATTAAATATAAAGATATATTTATTTGATACAAGAAATGTTAATTTGATTTAACAATCATTTTTGTTATTGAAAAAATATTTACTTACTGTGAGTAAATGTTTGACAGTATTGAATTAAATATTTATTAAAATTAATTATATTTTTTTCTCAGTGTATGAGTAATAACGCGCTGTAATATGTTCCAATTCTAACATATAATTCTTCTATATAATTAGTACTATTAAAATAATTAGTACTATTAAATTAGTACTATTAAATTAGTACTACTAAATTAGTACTATTAAATTAGTACTATTAAATGTCCCTCCCGGTGCCCCCTTCTCCCTCCCCTCCCCCTCTCTCTCTCTCTCTCTCTCTCTCTCTCTCTCTCTATTTTTTTTTTCTGAATTCTATACACTCTTTTT
>Ga0157364_1004574_pt1 | contig 13845 bp, 19 predicted proteins | sample AttsexASBM2_FD_111476 | JGI IMG/M metagenome (GOLD analysis project Ga0157364, IMG submission 111476) | Fungus gardens microbial communities from leaf cutter ant in Ribeirão Preto, State of São Paulo, Brazil - Atta sexdens ASBM2 | ecosystem: Host-associated > Fungi > Mycelium > Unclassified ... | reverse complement strand
GTTCTCAGTACAATGTATTTATCTTATATACTACACTAGTTGGCCCATGCTACTACTGTATCTAGTCTATCCTAAAGACCATGTGTAAACCTTAAGGTCAACATGTATAAAACACACTATATGACATCATTATTCTAAAACCTTTTATGTCCTTTTATTATGATATGTGATTGTGTGACACTGAGTTACACCTTGTGACAATTTGTGACAGTGTAACAGTGATGTCATGCTAAACCCTAACCCTAAATAAAGTAAAAAGTAAAATGAAAGTAAAATGAAAAGAAAAAGAGAATAAAATAAAGTCTATTGTTCACAACTCTAACACTGTGTAATAAATTGATAATTTTTAAAAAAAAGATTAGCATGATACTTACAAAAACTGTTACACATCTGTCACAAGTCACAGTCACACAATCATGTATCACAAAAAGATGTAGAAGGTTCTGGAACAATAATATTATACTATATATCTTTTAGAGTAGGCTGGGTTTAGTATAATACAAACCATTAGCCAAGTGTATATAAGGTAAACAATTTGTACTTAAAACTACTCCATCAAGTTCTCTTGTATTAAACCAATACAAAGTTCCTCTTTTGATCTATCTCTTAGTTTTAAGTTATGATAAGATAATATAAGATGATATCGGAAAATCTAACTCTTTTACACCTTATTTGCAAAGTTCAGCTACAAGCTCATAGTACTAGCTACTTACTATGAGCCCTACTATAAGCCTGTGATACTGATCTGGCTTTTTTAAACTCTAAACCTTATAAACTTAGCTATACTTGTGTCTTATACTCTATTTACCACTATTACTTCTATGATCATTGTCCTATAGTCTCTTTCCTTTTAGATAATCTTTTATTAGAGCTCCTAGTATTAGGTAAAAAATATGCCTGGAAAATAAAACTATATATAGGAAAATTATAAAAGATATTAAAAGAGATATAAGATTATTATTTATGATATACAAATACAGATTCTGAATAACCTTGGCTTTAGTGAATATACTGTGGATGTACTGTGCCTCTATATATGATAATAGTTATATTTAGAAAGTGAGTATTAATAGAAAGTAAAATATGAAAGAAGTTAGACTTCTAAGTATAAGTACCCAGAATAGTATACTATACTAGTTGATTTTCAAGATAAGAAACTACAGAGTATCTATATATCTTAAACACTAGTACTTAGTGACTAAGATTTCAAGAATTATGTTACAATCTCAAGATCTTAGAGTAAGTCAAGAAAAAGAACCTTATATAGGGTTTACACAAGAAAACTTGATAGAGAACTTTGTATTGGACTGTCTACCTTATATACTAAATCCCCATGGTCCATATTACTACTACTTTAGCCTATACTAATGACCATGTGTTTATCTTAAGATTAATATGTATTATACATGCTATATGATATTATCTGTTATGATTGATGCCTCCTAGAGGTAACATAGACTAGAGTCAAGAGTAATGACAACATGATTGGCTACACTGTAATAGTCTTAGTTAGTGCCTCATGTAGTAGATGTTATATCCTTACTTCACTCTTATGTTTTATAACTGGTTTGCCTTATATACAATAGACTATTTTCTCATGGATAATATGTATATATAGCATAGATACACTCCTGTATTCTTACACTTTACCACTTGAATCAATTCCTTACCTCCTCTTAAGTCTTTGCCTAAGTGCAATCTGAGCTCTAAGCTAAGATTGTAATATTTGGTAGAGCATCATCGAGCTCATCTTGCAAAAGGAAAGGTACATAGTGGTTAGTCCATGGATGAATTAGGTAAAGTTACCACTGGACAATAAACAAAACATGTGTGGTGTAGACCACAAGAAAAACCAAGATAATTTCAAGATGAACGGATGATATTGAGACACTATTAGAAAGACTTAGATTCTTGCAGATTATGAATGAGGCCTTGGAAGAAACAAATAAATGATCAAACAAAGGAATGTTTGTAGCACCAGTACTAGCAACAATGAACAACAACAAGCAGGCTATCACATCTAAGAATATGGTTCAGATCTAGAATAGTTCAATGGGGACAGGATGAAATTTTAAGACTGGTGGAGGGGAATTTGATTATTTCTCAAGAGCAATAGGGTCATGGAGACCAATGATAGGATTACAGTGATCCTGGCTTGCCTCAGAGGAGGTGTAGCAGATATCTATGCTTAGAAGAAGCTAGATAAATTAGATGAAGAACTGGAAATCCAAGATTGGAAAGAATTTGTTAAAGAGATCAAAACCATGTTCAGTGACAAGACAAAGACAGCAGATGCTGAGTAGTGGATAAAATCCTTCAAACAAGGAAAGAAGAAAACAGCAGACTTTATGATTGAGTTCAAAGTATTAGCCATGAAGATAGACACAGATGAACTATACACTATTTTCTTGCTGAAGAAGAATGTATGACAAGACATTATCAAGATAATACTGGGATACTCACTTATTGCGGCACCAGAGACACTCAAGGAGTGGAAGGTGGTGATCACCTTAGTTGGACAAGGATATGAATCTACAGAAAAAAAACAGGACTACAAAATGGGAACTGAAACAATATACAGACAGCCCATGGACATTGAAAAAAGCAGTGATAATTTCAAAGACAGAAAGCTGAAGTGCTTCAACTGCAACAAGTATTGGACATATGGCCAAGAAATGTTGGAAGAAGAAAGAGAAAGAGACAAGAAAATGTTTCAAATGTGACAAAGAAGGGCACATCACCAAAAAATTGCAAAAGAAAGCAATTGATGAAGAAATGAAAGATTCAAGAGGAATTAGATGATGAAGACAACAAAGAAAAGGACAAAAAACAGGATTTGGGAGAAGATCTTGAGTAGGCATGGTATGAGAGATCTTTCTTGTAAATTCTCAAAATAAACATGTTATTCCAAACTGATAGAGTAATATTAAAGGAGAATTGAATGTGCAAGCAAATATGAAGACAAAAAACAGCAAAAATCTCAAATTCAAGGCACTGGTGGACTGTGGGTGTACAAATATAGAGATCAACAAACAGCTAGTCAAGGACAAAAGAATACAGATGAAGCTGATGAACTTTTCATTCAAAGTTTTCAACACAGATGGAATAAAGAACAGAGAAGTAACCAAGGTGGTGCCTCTGGAAATCAAAATCAATGAACACAAAGAACAGCTAGAAGCTGCAGTAATAGATTTAAATAGAATGAACATGTTTCTGGGACATAACTGGTTAGTCAAGCATAATTCAGAAGTCAACTGAAAAAATGGAACAATATGGTTTACAAGATGTTCAGGAAGCTGCAAGATTGAAATATCAAGATATCAAGTTCAAAACTAGAAGGACACAGGCAATGGAAAGCAAAGAGCAGAACAACAGCAAAATTGGCAAAGAACCTGATGTGACAAACCCAGAAGATTTACCTGAGTACATTCAACCATTTATGCATTTGTTCAACAAGAAGAAGTTTGAAAAACTACTGGAACAAAGGGAATGGGATCATGAAATAAATCTCACAGAAGAAGCACTGAAGAAACTGAATGCAAAAGCCTATGCAATGACAATAAAAGAAGAAGAAGCACTAAACCAATGGTTGGATGAACAACTAAAAGCTGGTTTAATTATGGAATCAAAGTCAAGATATGTGGCACCATAATTTGATATTCCCAAGGAAGATAGTTTGTTACAGTTGGTTCAAGACTATAGGAAGTTGAACCAAGTCACAATAAAGGACAAGACACCACTGCCTCTAATTGGAGAAGTAATTAACAAGTTGAAGAAGGCCAAATACTTTAACAAACTCAATCTTATCTGGGGTTACAATAACATTCGGATTAAAGAAGACAATGAATGGAAGACAGCTTTTCTGACAAACAAGAGGTTATTTGAACCACAAGTGATATATTTTGGACTATGCAACTCACTGGAAATATTTCAGAGAATGATGAACAGCATTTTCCAGGAGCTACTCCATAAAGGAGTGTTGGCAAATTACATGGACGACTTTGTTATACTGGCCAAAACTATAAAGGAACTTGAGAAACGAATGATTAGGTTTTTAAAGATTGCAGAAAAACACAATTTGTGTTTTAAACAGTCAAAATGTGACTTCAACATGAAGGAAATTCCAATATTAGGGGTAATAGTTGGTAAAGGACAAGTACAAATGAAACAAGACAAGGTCAAGGCAGTCAAAGAATGGAAAATGCCAACAAAAATCAAAGAAGTGGAAAGTTTCTTAGGATTTGTGAATTTCTATCAGAGGTTCATTCAGAACTTCAGTCATACAGTGAAGCTATTAAATGACCTAAAAGAAAAGAAGGAATGGAAATAGAAAGAAGAACATTAACAAGCTTTCAATGAGTTAAAGGACAAGATTACAAGTCAACTGGTACTCTCTCTTCTGAAAAGAGAGAGAAAATTCAGAGTAGAAACAGATGCTTTAGAATATGCTATTAGAGGAATGTTATCTCAAGAACAGGAAGGGAAATAGAAACTAATAGCCTTCTTATCCAAGACGATACAACCAGTGGAAAGGAACTATGAAATATACGACAAAGAGCTACTAGCAATTGTGGAAGCCTTAACAAAGTGGAGACAATATCTACTGAATACAATGGAACTATTTGAAATCTGGACAGATCACAAAAACCTCAAGTACTTTAGAGAGCCTCACAAGTTAAATGGACAATAGGCTAGATGATATCTCAAATTGCAAGATTATAATTTTATATTATGATACATACCTGGAAAGATAAATACAAAGGCGGATATCTTGTCAAGAAAAGACTAGATGGATATAAAAGAGAATAATAAAGATGTTCGAATGTTATAAGAAGAACTTTGGACAATAGCAGAAATAATAATGTTAAAAAGGAACAAGACAATAGAAAACTCAGATCTATTGGAAAAAATATGAAGAAATAATATGAAAGAGCATGAAGTAGAACAAGTGTTGTGGCAACCACTAGACACAGCGTCCAATAGCAGCACAAGGCAGCAAATCTCTTAGAATGGATATAAAGTGAGAATTTCACAAGAGAACTCAACAAGGAGTCTCTACTAAATTAGAGTCCTATATATACAAAACATGCCTGGTCTGTGCTACCAATAATTAAGCCTGTCCTATTGTCCATGCTTCAACTTCATGTTTGCCTCATTTCCTACTCAAGGCCACCATGTTGTATACATGTGCTCTGACATTATCTTTCAGATCCTTCCACCATGTTCTAGGCCTATGATGTCACATTATGTGACCTGTCATGTGACTGTAGTGTCACATGCCTCTTCATCATCCAAAAGAAAAATAAAAATAAAAATAATATAAAATCAGAAAAATAAAAGGAAAGAAAATAAAAATTATTAGTGTCCAAAGTGTTTCATAACAACAAGAGTTAAAGAAAGGAGATGGTCTAGCTTGGGAGCAAAATGAAGTCACTTACATGAATGGACAGATATATATCTCAAGCAACAGAAAACTTAAGGAACAAATTCTATAGAAAAACCACAATCCTGTAGATGCAGGCTATCCAGGACAACAAAGGATGATAGAATTGGTCAAAAGGAACTATTGGTGGCCAGGACTTAAAGAAAACATCAAGAAATATGTGCAGGGGTGTATAAAATGTCAATAAAATAAAGTCCAACATCAGAAGAAATCTAGAGAACTTCACCCACTTGACATATGATAGGGACCATGGCAAGAGATCAGTATCAACGTTATTGGACTATTACCAAAATCAAATGGAATGAATGTAATTGTAGTAATAGTGGACAGATTTACAAAGATGATCAGGCTAAAGGCAACAATGATGAACATATTCTTGGAAAGCATAGCAAAAATCTATAGAGATAAAATATGGAAGCTTCATAGAATTCCAAGAAAATTCTTAGTGATAGAAGACCATAATTTGTGTCAAAATTCATAGAAGAATTCATGAAAGCGCTGGGAACTACAAGACAATTGTCAATAGTGTATCATCCTCAAACAGATGGACAAATGGAGAGGATTAATCAGAAACTGGGAATGTTTCTATGACACTATATCAACTACCAACAAGATGATTGGATAGAATGGCTAGCAGCTGTGGAATTCCAATACAATAACAAGAAACATGTGGCAACAGGATGTACTCCATTCAAACTCAACTTTAGAAGACATCCATGGAAAGGCAACCTAGTAGCACAAACAGAGTTTCTGAAATTAGAAGAATTTCTTATAGGACTATAAAGAAGTTGGAAAGAGGCCATGAAGTCAATGGAAGTGGCTCAAAAGAGTATGAAGAAGCAATTTGACAAGAAATGAAGGAATCCTTAAGGATTGAAGGTTGGAGACAATGTGTGGTTGGAGAAAAAAATATCCATTTGAACAGACTCTTAAAGAAGTTAGACCAAAAAAGATATAGACCTTTTAGGATCTCAAAGGATATTGGTCTAGGAGCATTTCAACTGGAGCTTCCAGAAGGATGGATGATACACAATGTGTTCAATGAAAATCTGCTGACAAGATGTAAAGAACTGCAGTTCAAAGGACAACATATAGAACCAGCACTTCCACCTACAATTATTAATGAAGAAGAAGAATACAAAGTTGAAGAAGTATGGAAGCACAGGAAATGAGGCAAAGGAATGCAGTATCTTATATATTAGAAGGGTTATAGAGATGAGCATGATCAATGGACTGCAGAATCAGAGTTGCCTCATGCAAAAGGGGCAATTGAAGACTATTGGATGAGGATTCTGAGTCAAAAGTGAGGGTAAAATCCCATTTTGACAGTTTATAACAACACTCAATAATACAAATGTCTTTTTAACTCAGCAACAACTTCATGACTGTACTGACCTCCCCAAATCCCTATATTTCCAGACAACTCAACAATATGAACAAAGCCAGAATATTCAAGAAAGAACATGATGATTGGACAAGATTATACCACAAGACATTAAAGAGGTTAGAAGTGATGATAGATGTGCAGAAGCAAGTACAAGAGATGATGAAAATAGCTAGAGAAACCAATACAACAATTAAAAAAATGGAGGAAACAATTCTGAAAGCAAGCATCAATAACAAGACAATGAATGCTATGAACATCCTAAAGATATCAGGAAATCTACAGTATCTTATCCAAAGTAATATAGAAGATCAGATATATCAAATCCAGAGGATGTTGGCTGACAAATTGAATATATATAGTGGATGAGAAAACCAATATATGGGTAACAATATCTAAAAAATACAAGAACTGTATAAAGATATAGAACAGAAGAAGGAATCAAATGAAGAAAGAGTAGAGAACAAAGAAGTTATTCTAATCAAGCCATATGAGATATCTAAATCTATATTATCAACGACAAAGTTGACAATGTGATGAAGTACATGAAATTTATCCATTCCCCTATACAAATGAGACTATTTAAACCACCTCCATATTACCAATCAATTTGATCCAGAAGAGAGCAAGATCTAAAATTTTGGAAAGAAGTAGCAATTATACTAGTAGACAACAAACATAACACTGAAACATCACAAAATGGTTATCTTATAACTATGTTTCAAGGAGGTCCACCACATGAACCATACTTTATAGCCATTAACAATCGATATCAAGTAATAATTGGACCTAACAAGAAAACGGTGGCAACTTACATGGTAGGAAAACTCTAGGTGTTGATATGATTCATGAGGATATGAATGCTGAAAAGAGAGTATTGTTACGATCAATGCCTTCTAGAGGCAACATGGACTAAGGTCAAGGGTAATGACAACATGATCGGCTGCACTGTAATAGTCTCAGTCAGCACCTCATGTAGTAGATGCTATATTCTTACTTCATCCTTATGTTTTATAACTGGTTTGTCTTATGTACAATAGACTATTTCCTCATGGATAATATGTATATATAGCATAGATACACTCCTGTATCTTTACACTTTACCATTTGAATCAATCCTTTATCTCCTCTTAAGTCTTTGCCTAAGCACAACCTGAGCTCTAAGTTAAGATCATAACATTATCCTTCCATAGCCTTCTACTTCTTGCTATTGCTACTTCATGACCTGTGACCATTATGGTGACCATGCTATGTGACTTGTAACAGTATAACCATGATGTCATGCCCCAAACCCTAACCCCAGTTCCTAGGATAGAAGAAAAAAGAAAAGAAAAAAAAAGAAAAAAAAAGAAAAAAAAAGAAAAAAAAAGAAAAATAAGATCAAAATGAAAGGCAAAAGAAACTTGAGTCTAAACTTCATAAGTCTGACATTACCCCCTTTTAAGGTTCCTTCTCCTAGAGGAACTTGTTTTATCTCCCCATATCATTTTATCTTTTCCCTTCTACTTTTCCTAATTTCTTTCCAATTTCTTTAGATACTCATTCTTGAATTTTCCATCATTCTATCCATATAACATTTTTGCCATATACTTCTCTGGCAACTCTCCCCTCCTAAAGTCCCTTTCTTCTGTCCTATCCAGCTTTTTTTGTCTTCTTACTTCTATGCTCATTCTCTCTTCAAACTCTGCTACTACCTCTTTTGTGTTTTCTAAGTTTTTCTCCCTCTCCTAGCTATCATGTTTCACTATAAATCCCTTCCACCTTACTAAATATTTTACTACTCCCCTCACTTTTCTCTTGTTCAATATTTTTTCTACCTTCCATTCTTTGACTCCTTCTACTTCTACTGGTTTTAATTCTTCTTTTTTCTGTCCTCCTACTTGGTTCTTGTATTACACTATTCAACTGACATTCACTACTGGGTGAATTCTCATCAAAGTTGGCAGTCATAACTTGACCACATTGGTAAATACTATCTCATTAATTGTTATGGTTCAAGACTCAAAGGGTTAAGTCAAGAAGCAACTCTTGTATTGAGTAACCCAAGAGAACTCAATAGAGTTCCTAATACAAAGTAGTCTACCTTATATACTATTTACCCATGGTCCGTGCTAGCTACTGTGCACCCTACCCTAAATAACCATGAGTATGACATGAGGCCAGCATGTGTTGTCTATGCTGTATGACATCACTTTGTTTCAGAACCTTTTACTCCCTTCTCTCATGTCCCGTGATCAGTCTTGTGACTATGCCATCACTTTGTGACTGATGTGACAGCGTGACTGATAAACCCTAACCTGAGTTGTTCTAAAAATAGAAAAATGAAAATGAAAATGAAATGAAAAGTAAAACAAAAATGAAAAGAGAAAATAAAATAAAGTCCACCATCAATGATCTTGACATTAATGGTATATAGACCTACATATCGGTCTACTAATTTTTTTGCCAGTCTTTCTTTGAACATTAGGTCTTTTGTACTTAACATCACTTTATTTACCACTTTCCACACTTTAGCTTCTTTCCTTCCTCTTTCTGCTTGTCTCTTCATCTCCTCTTGTGTTTTCTTCAATGCCACATCTACTTCTTCCTATACTTTTCTTATCCTTTTTGCAAACTCTATTACTTTTTCCATTTTTCCCTTTTTCTTCAGATTTATTCCCATCCTTAACTCTCTACTATAATTTGCTATAAACAGAGACACTTTAGTTGTTGAATGTATCTTGTTGTTAATCGCAAACTCTGCTGATGCCAGCTATTCTAGTCAATTCTTTTGCCTGTAGTCTATGAAAAACCTTAAGTACTGTTATAGCTCTTGGTTTATTCTTTCTATTTGACCATCTGTCTGAGGATGGAATGCTGTTGACAGTTTTTTCTCAATTTCTAACATACTATTCAACTCCTTTGTCATCTCTACTGCAAACTGTAGTCCTCTATCTGATACTATGCTCTCTAGTAACCTATGCAACTTCTACATGTTGTCTTTGAACAACCTTGCTAATCCCTCTGCTGATGTTTCTTCTGTGGTTGCTACAAAATTTGTTATTTTGGACAATCTGTCACAGACTACTAATATTGCATTTTTTCCAGCTACTAACAGTAATTTTATGATAAAGTCTACTGTCAGATATGTCCATGGTTTTTTGTCATATGCAATTCCACCTGCCTGGAAATTACATCCCTGTGGTGATATGAATTCCGAATTATACAAGCCCATCTTCCATGGCAGCCACCTTTCTCACAACATGTCTTATGGCAATGCTGCAACCCTCCAGGTATTCCGTTTTCCATGGCGGAGATACTCCTGTTAGTGTCTCAACACTGAAACCTCTGCTTGGGCAATAGGGGTTTTACCACTGAAACCCTGAGTATCTCCTATACTATCCATTTTGTATATAAGACTAGTAGTTATACTGTAAATGGCTAGTCTGATAATTGATGAAGATAACTCTTATTGAACTCGATCTCCAGTGTTCAATGGCGACACACCAATCAGCACTCACTTCTATCTTGGACTTCTTCCCATCATCTGAAGTTGCGACCATGTGGCAGACAGACAGCACAGCACATAAGCTGAAGCCAAGGTCGTTCCACAAGTCCGCTCATCTCCAAGTCCATTGTTAGGAACAGACCAGCCACTGAACTAGTTATGCTAAAAGTGTGCAATGTCAAGCTTAGCTTTGATATCTGGCTGGTACTATATATGTACTTCATACTGTACTCCTGACAGTTCCCCTCCTCAAATCTCTTTCTTCTGCCATGTCTATTCTTTCTTGTTTCCTCACTTCTGCCTCTATCCTTCTTTCGAGTTCCTTCAATGCTTCTCTTGCATTCTCTAAATTCTCTCTTCTTTCCCATGTGTCACTTTCTGCTGTAAACCCCTTCCATCACACCAAGTACTTCTCTACTCCTCTTATTTTTCTTTTATTCAGAATTTTCTCTATCTTCCATTCCTCAATTCCTTCTACTTTCACAGGTTTCCCTTCTTCCTTTTTCTGTCCCTTCATCTGCTCCTTATATCGCACTATCCGACTTACATTGACTACCGGATGAATCCTTATTGAACTTGGTAGTTGTAACTTCACCGCATTTGACAATATTACTTTCTCTATTTCATACAGACCCACATATCTTTCCACCAACTTGCATACCAGTCTTTCTTTGAATACTTAGTCTTTGGTACTCAGCATTACTCTGTCTTCCCCTTTCCATTTCTCTGTTTCCTTTCTATTTCTGTCTGTGTACCTCTTCATTTCTTCCTGAGTCTTTTTCAGTGTGGCCCCCACTTCCTCTTGCACCCTTTTTAATTTCTCTACAAATTCCATTGCTTTTTCCACTTTTCCTTTCCTTCTAATATCTTCTCCCATTCTCAATTCTCTTCCATAGTTTGCCATGAAAGGCAAAACCTTTGTTGCTGTATGAACCTTGTTGTTTACCACAAACTCTGCTGTTGCTAACCATTTTGGCCAATCCTTCTGCCTATGATCCACAAAGAATTTCAAGTACTATTCCAACTCTTGGTTCATTTATTCTGTCTGCCCATCTGTTTGTGGGTGGAATGCTGTTGACAACCTTGTTTCTATTCCCAACATCTTGTTCAATTCCTTTGTCAACTCCGCTGCAAACTGAGGCCCCCTATCTGACACTATACTCTCTAGTAACCCATGCAACTTCCACACATTATCTCTAAACAACCTCACTAAACCCTCTGCCGACATTCTCTCTGTAGTTGCTACAAAAAGCGTCATCTTAGACAATCTATCGCAAACTACTAGGATTGCATCTTTCCCTGTTACTACTGGTAACTTTGTGATGAAGTCTACTGTTAAGTGAGTCCACAGTTTCTCTGGTACCTCACTCAGTTTCAACTTCCCTGCTACTTTCTCTGTCCTATTCTTTATTCTCTGACACAAGTCGCATCCTTCCACATATCTTCCTACATCTTTTGTTACTCCCAGCCACCAATAGTTCCTTGTAACCAACTCTACTGTCTTCCATCATCCTTTATGTCCTGCTACTAGCACATCATGATGCCACTGGATAATTTCTGCTCTCAACTCCTCATCCTTTGGTACATACACCTTTCCTTCCTTTAACACCAAATTTCCTTCTATTTGCCACTCCTTTTCTTGTAACTCCTTCACTTTAGCCCTCTTCATCTCCTCTACTACTCTAACTACATCCTTGTCTTTACTCCTAGCTTTTTTTATCTTTTCTAGTATTTCTACTTCAGATCCTTCTATTATTACTTCCTGTAAGCTACGAATCCAATTGTCCTTAATAAATACTTGATTGTCATTGTCATTTTATACTTCTATTTTCCAGTCTGATTGCCTACAAGTCCATCTGCCTTTCCCATTTTTGTTTCTGGTACATGCTTCAGAGTGAAGTCAAATCTCGATAGGTAAAGTGCCTATTGTGCTTGTCTGCAATTCAACTTCTGCACCTTCATAAAGTATTCCAAGTTCTTGTGATCTGTCCAGATTTCAAACTTGAAACATGCGCCCTCCAGTAAATGTCTCCAGTTTTCCAACCCTCTTATGATTGCCAACATCTCCTTGTCATGAATCTCATAATTTCTTTCTGTTTCATTCAATGATTTGGAAAGGAATGCCACCAGTCTCCATAATCCATCCTCACACTCCATTGATAACACCCCTCCTGTAGCATAATCTGATGCATCTGCTTCCATCCTCATTTTTTTATCTAAATCCAGTGCTGCTAACACTGGTTCTTTTGTAAACCGCTCCTTTAACTCTCTAAATGCCTTTTCTTGTTTTTCTGTCCAGTTCCACTTCTGATTCTTCTTCACCATGTCATGTAGAGGCCTAGCTATGAATGCAAAGCCTTCAATGAATCAGTGATAATAATTCGCCAATCCTAAAAACTTTTGTACATCCTTGACACACTTAGGTGTTGGCCAGTCCAATACTCTCTTCACCTTCTCTTTCTCTATCTTAATCCCCTCTGGCCCTATTACTACTCCTAGAAATCCTACCTTCTGCACCTTCCACTTGTATTTCTCCAGTTTCACATACAAATCATTCTCTTCTAACCTCCTTATCACTTCTGCCACTATTTTGTCATGTTCTTCTTCTGTTTCCGTCCTGATTATCACATCATCAATAAACGCAGCTACTTTCCCTGTATTAATCAAATCTCTCAATAATTCATTCATCATAGCTTGAAATGTTGCTGGCAAATTTGTCAATCCAAAAAACATTACCATCAGTTCAAAGTCCCCCTCTGGCATTGTGAATGTTGCCTTCCACTCATCTCCTTCCTTAATCCTTACATTGTTATATCCCCACCTCAAATCCATCTTCGTAAAAACCTTCTTTGTCCCAATGTTCTCCAACACATCCAATATCAAAGGAAGGGGATAATTGTTTTTTATGGTCCATTCATTCAGGTACCTGTAATCTTGGACCATTCTTTTCTTTCCATCCTTTTTCCCCACAAAGAATACTGGTGCTGTCTGTGGTGACTTGGATAGCCAGATATAACCTTTTCTCAGCTACTCCTTAATGAACTCCCTCACTTCCTCTCTTTCTTCTCTTGACAATGAATATACCTTCCCCTTCTTTGGCACAAACCCCTCTTTCACCTCTATCACATGATCCCATACTTTTCTAGTTGGTATTCTTTCCGACTGTGTCACAAACTTCATTCAACTTGTATCTCTACAACCAGTGGACCAATTTTCACAAACCAAGTTGTGCTAAAAAGCCCCAAATGAGGGATATCTGCACATATACAGGAGGTACAAGAGCAACAACAAACGACTGAGATATCAGGACATCAGTAGCTGTAAAAGCTTCGTCTGCTAATATCTCATGAACGGCTGGACGGATTCACACAATTGAACTTGCGTTGGAAAGTGCTCACCAATCCATTCCCAACGATATATGATACATCTCAAAGCAACAAGTATTGGTAGAGATACAAGCATATCAATGTAGTGACATAATTAGTTACCTTCTAAAATTAGCCTGACAGCTGCTATGACAGCTGACAGCTC
>Ga0157364_1004573_pt1 | contig 13846 bp, 17 predicted proteins | sample AttsexASBM2_FD_111476 | JGI IMG/M metagenome (GOLD analysis project Ga0157364, IMG submission 111476) | Fungus gardens microbial communities from leaf cutter ant in Ribeirão Preto, State of São Paulo, Brazil - Atta sexdens ASBM2 | ecosystem: Host-associated > Fungi > Mycelium > Unclassified ... | reverse complement strand
GTCGAATTTTGTGTTAACCAAGCAACATTTGCGAGAGATTTTGATTTTCTGCTGTAATTGGAAGAAAAGTGCGGCTGAAGCCCATCGAATATTTGTCGAAGTTTATGTGACATTGCGCCAACTGATAAATGTAGGGAATGGTTTCGACGTTTCGAGGATGGAGATTTCAGCGTTGAAGACAAACCTCGCTCTGGACAGTCAAAAAAATTCGAAGACAAAGAATTAGAGATTACTCGAAGAAGATCAGAGTCAAACGCAAGAGGAGCTTGCAGAATCATTGGGGGTAACTCAACAAGCCATTTCTATACGATTGAGAGCCATGGAAATGATTCAAAAATAAGGAAATTGGGTGCCTTATGAATTGAAACCGAGAGACGCTGAAAGGCGATTTTTCACTTGCGAACAGCTGATTCAAAGACAACAGAGAAAAGGTTTTCTGCATCGGATTGTGACTGGAGTTGAGAAGTGAATATTCTACGACAACCCCAAGAAGTAAAAATACTACGCTAAGCTCGGTCAATTGCCATCGACCTCAACATCAACATCACGGCCTTCGGTTCGAAGATCATACTCTGTATCTGGTGGGACCAAAAAGGTCTTGTTTACTGTGAGCTCCTGAAACCTGGCGATTCCATCGAAACGGGCGATCGGTATCGGCTACAATTGATTCGTTTGAGTCGTGCATTGCGAGAAAAACGGCCGGAATACAAGCAAAGACATGATAAAGTTATTCTTCTTCATGACAACGCTCGGCCTCATGTCGCTAAAGTCGTAAAAAAATATTTGGAAACGCTCAAATAGGATGTTTTACCGCACCCGCCGTATTCTCCGGACATTGCTCCTTCTGATTATTGGTTGTTTCGAAGGATGCAACAAGTTACCGGTTCACTTCTTTCGCAGAAATCGAAAATTGGCTCCAAAATTGGATCGCCTCTATTTTTTCGAGATTTTTATGGAATTCGAAAATTGTTTGAGAGATGGGAAAAAGTAGTAGGCAGCGATGGACAACACTTTAATTGATTTGTTTCATTCATTTTGTTTTGAAATAAATGCATTTTTGAATAAAAAAAAACGGACCGAATTAATTTGTACTCCCAATAATATCTTTGATTTAAAATGATTATTTGGTAATGAAAAGAGAAAAACATATATGTCAAGACATAAAATATTTATCAACTTTTAAATTACAGGATATCGCAAAATATCGTACATACTATTATATTTGATATTTCTTTGCTATTGCGATATTGAAGGGAATATTTGCGACAATTTCGTTTTTGATCTTATTCTAATACATAACCAGAATGCACATAATAGAAGATTTCATCACTGTACTCGCACAGATCCGATCGAATATAATAACACGGCATGTCATTGTGACCTTTTAATATGGAGGCAACAGCGTCTCTCTCGCATTCATTTTATCGATAACGCGGCCATGGAGAAATACGTAATTGAATCGGAGAATCATATTATACGTTGACGAAACTGATGTCATCTTACAATGTATCTCGTCGACGCTCAGCAGAGGGAGGATTCGTTGCTGCAGGGGGAGCCTTGTGAGTTTTTCACATGCAAGGAATCGGCAGTTTTTTGCTCCATTTAACCCCGCGTTTCGACCTCCTCCCGTCCTCCGACCTCCATTTTTTCGACACGACGGAAGCTCGCACTCCCCATCAGTCGATCCATTCTTTTTGTATTCTTTATTTACGGAGCTCTGTCCACATCATCCCACCTTCCATTTCCGCACCCCTCTTTGCGAATTATCCCGCGTCTCGCTTGCTTCCTCCCTGTCTTCCTCTTCTTGTTGTTTTCATCTCATATTTCTTTGTATCTTTCTGTCTTTTTTACCATACCATGCATACCTTCATCCTTTTTATCACGCCATCATATTGGTTTTGCTATTGGCTTTGTTGTTGCCTTGTTCTTCTCCTTATCTTTTTGTTCTCTTTCTTTCTTTAGTTTGTCCAAACTTTCTCCGCTAATACATTTTAAGTTTCTGTAACTTTCATTTTTCTTTTTCCCTCTCAAACTATCTCGTCGTTCGTTTTCCTTACTTTACTCAGTATTCCTTTACTAACGTATTCTACTTTGCCTGTTTGAGCTTTTTCTATCGAGATTTCTTGGCATTTCTCTATCTCCATTAACCTATTCTCTTTGTAAACTTCTACCTCCTATTTCATTCATATTCTTTTTACTTCCAGTTTCTTTTATTTTCTTTCTGCTTTTTTCTTATCTACTAACATATTTAATATTCTTTTACCTCGTTGTCATTTCTTCTAACTTTTTCTTCTTGCGCCTTTAAAATTTTTTATTCCCTTTTTAATTTATTATTGTATTTTAATAATTTTGGTTTTTCCTCTTTCAATTTTTCATTATAACACATTTCAATTTGTTTGGAGTTAATTTATATACAAACATATATAAAATAACATTAAACACAATAAAATAATTGTAAATTGTGCGTTAACTTTTTTCTGTTTGCATTACGTATGTACGTACACATTTTATTTCTCATGAAAAAATATTACGATATGTAATAAAGTAATACGTTTAAATGTTTTCATAATATAAATTCAACAATCTTTCGATTAAGCACAGCAATAAAGCCAGTAGTATTTAGTAATTAATAATTCTTTCTTGTTAGTAAATGTTTTTAATTACGAAAATATAAATGTTTTATTGATTATTAATTATCAATTATTGACAATCGACTTTGTTTTATACCTACAATTTTTATGTGATTCAGGAATAAAATCATCTTTCAGTACAGACGTTTTTGAGAAGTCTCTATATGATACGTAATAGCTTTCAACAGAGTATCATCGCGAAAAGAAGATCGATACGTAAGCGCGCTATGAAAATATTTTGCGTACGAAGTATATTCTCAAAAGCATCTTAATAATATCCGATAATATTATCGTAATATTCGATGATCAGAAAGAAATTGCACCATCCGGAAACTGTAATTACATTTTTTATCATTTCCCAATAAACGTTATTTCTTTCTGTAGATCGCTTATAACGTTTGATGCTTAGTTTCGTTCAGCATTTTTATTTCAAGTATCAATGCTGCGGAGAATAATGCGCATGCGATGTTATAATCCGTATAAGATACCTATATTTTACAAATATTATCTACGGAGAGACGCGAGATGTATTATACGTCGCTACCTGTAATGTAAACACGACACTACATTGTGCTCGCATCATCGTGATTCCCAATAAAGTCCGCAATTTTCAATGGAATCGACCAAGCCAATCGTTACTCGCACCGCGAAATCGGACTGCTCGTCCTTATCGCGCTCACATAGCAAAGAGGATCAAACATTAATAAAAACAAACGCAACACCGGGTGCATCGGCAAATCCTTCGCAAAGCTCCGTCGCATTGTCCGTGTCTGCCCGGCACTCCTGGAAAAATGGTTAATCCGTCCTTTATGATGCGACTACCTCCACGCGCGCACGCGCGCGCGCGGATTCTGTCTCCGCTCGGGCGGAAAAAGAAGTGCGCCGACTGTGGAAATGAAATAAGCGCGCGTATATGCATACGCACAAACCGGCCTGCATATACATTCCCATAGTATCTCGTCACCATTTCTATCCGCATCCCTTTCATCTCGCTACCCTCCGCCGTTCTCGTGAGCGAAGGCGAGAGCGTGGCCGTTTCCAAGCCTTCCTCTCGGTAGCTTTCTCTCTCTGCTCTGCCGAGTCGCATCGCAATACCTTCGGATATCACGCGAACATCCATGCCGGGGATAGCGACATAATTTTCGCGTCGAAGGACCAACCACGCCCCTCGGGGAAGCGTGTAATCCCCGAGCGGGTATACGAACGTCATCCCCGTGTTACAAAAGACGACGGATTTTCAGCGAACGCGCGAATTACGTTTTTGCGTGGTATTTTTACAGCGCACGAGAGCACGAGATTGCCGAAAAAAAAAAAGGAAAATCATCCGCGCAAAACAGAGTAAATCAGATCGTAGCTTTTAATAAAATTCTGCTATTTCATCCAGTTTCACGGAGAAAGACCTGAATCAATAAGCAAGTAGAAAGCAACGTAGCTTTCATTAACGTATGTAATTATAATGCATGTAATTATACCATGATTGATAGAAATATCAATTAGTTGTTTCAAACACAGTGACAAAGCATCATATCATTTTACGTTACATTTATAAGGAATATTCTCAAATGAATAATTTATTATACCAAATATTACTACAATGTGAATGACAAATATTTACAAACTGTAAATACGTGATCAACGTTCTTCTTGCACAATTCTATGTATATTATTTATTATTTATTTATAAAAGTAAAGCTCACAATTTGATATTTGTAATTATTTTTCTTCTGTAAAGTGAAAATACGACCGTTGAAGCATGCTTGGAAAGAATAATAAATTAGTTTACGTGCAAGTACATGAGAAAAATATATTTTACTGAGGGAAATAAATTGATCAGATTATGAAGGTTGTAATTATTTCGCAATAAAAAACTTGTTTTTCTGCAATTTGTAGCAAGAGATAAACTACAATTTACAATGATGATAAACTTTCAGAACTTAACGCATGTTTTTTTCTCAATATATTTTTTCAATTAATTTTTTATTTAAAAATACATTTAACATATTAATTATTAACTGCATGTTAATCATTAATCGTGTTATTAAAAGCATAAGTGTGTATAACTATTTATTATTGTATTACTTAAAATTACTATTGCAATATTAGTATAACTATTGCCAGTATTACTATTGCTATCAGTATATAATTTACTATTACTACTAATAAAACTATTTATTTATTATTGCGCTGAAACATTACTTTAGAAATACTATATCTTAAAAATTAATATGCCATATCTTAAATATTTGATAGAATTTTTCTGATGACAGATTCGAATTCAGCGCCCCAAAATAGTTAAATCTAATTAAGTAAGAGAAATTCTATTGGATATGTATAAATTCACATTGCAATATTTTATTTATTTAAGCGGTAAGATCCGCTTTGAAAATAGAATTTTTCCTACTAATTTTTCTCTTGATTAGATTTATTCTCGGTGTCCAATATCGAATTAAAAATCGTTAAAAAAAGTTACTTCCTTTTCTTGCATTAAGGATTATTCAAAATTTATGAACTAGTTTAATTAATTTTATGCATATCTGAGAAGGACGCGACAATTCGAGCATGAACTGCAAATTATCGAATTGACATAATTTCAGAGACCAAGTGTATTTATGTAATCTGAATTTCACGGACGCTCTCGTGCGAGTTGAGGAACCGTACGAAGGCGCCCAAGCACGCGAACAATGTTTGATACAGCGAGACATGCAAATTTACCTCGATTGCGAGAGCTCGAACTCCGTCACGGGAGGGTGCGTTCGGCGTATACACATGCTTCTCCGATATCCAGAGAACCTTCGTGTAACTTGGCCGAGCACAAAACTCGACGATGATGTCCAGAGATTCGCCCTCGTTTGCCGTCACTGTTTGACTCGGTGGATGAACCATGGGTGGTCCTGCAAAAATAAACGAAAATAAACAAGAAAAACAATTAACCTTTGTCGAACCGGCATGGCTAGCCCTCTTGTTGTATGATCGTAAATCTACTCTTCGTTGGCGTGATAGTCGCTTTTTGTATTTGCTAAGAGCTTTGTACCTTATTAACGGCGCGAATTTCCATCTAAATGGCTCGTTAACGCGGGGGAGGGGGGGGGGTAACTCTCGTTCATTTACTCTGATTTTATTTCATTCACGGGAGCATGCATCTGATTATTAGGATTGTCTGGCGCGAGTGTCTTTTATAGGGCTTTTTCGGCACATGTATCATTGTCGGTGTTTTTGGCGTGTTAAAATTCCATGATGGTTAATCGTGTGACTAGCGTTACCATATCTAAATCACAAAAAAAGGATACACGTGTATACATTTTAAAAAAGGATGATTTTTGCGGGAGCGGAGAAAGAGGAAGTATAATTTTATATGCATTAAATGTAGGTATTTAATGAAATAAAATTTCTAGAACATTATTTTTATTTATAATTCTTAGTAATATAATTTTATAAATACATAAAATTTTAAGAGTACGGCTGGTAATCCTAGTCGTAACTGATTATTATGGACCTCAACATATTGTAAATTGAAGACTATACAGAAACAGGAACCACAGGTCAATAATCCATAATAATCGATTCTGCTAGCGTCGTTTTTACGGATACCCACGATCTATCTTTATTTTTTTCTTAAATGATTATTGATGGGTATTTTGATGGATGACGCAAAAATACGAAGTTTAAGCAAAGGCAACATAGTATTTAGTGCACGCGAAGACAGAATTTTCCATGAATTAGATCAGCAATTTTTACATAAAGATCGTTACTGTGTGTTTTTGATTGAACGATACAAAGATAAATGTAGGCTAATGGATGGATTAAGATAAACAGCTATTAACGGAAGACAAATGATATGATGACAGATACAGGATTTGTCGTATTATTTTCTATACTTTTTTCACTCAAATCTTTCACTCAGATCTTTGAAAAAGGGAAAAACGCAAGAATGTACGAAAACATAGAAAGCGCTTAAAATAAATAAACTTATAATCGGTTTTTACTTATAAAAGGTTTTTTTAAAATATTTAGAAATTGCAATGTATTATTATTCTTCGATATTATGTTATAAATCGCGATAGATATTTACCGATATTATACTGTGTCTAAATATTATTAAACAAATATTATTAAATCATGTTATTAAAAATAAATCTGCTTCCCTCCTCTTTTGGCACAAGTGTCAACGAAGATAGATATTACTGTAACGCGATAAATTTCGAAAAAGTTCTGGAACTGAAATGTACGGTCGGGGGGTCCAGTGACCCTGCTGAACCTGTTCCCGGTCGTAAATCTAACCTTCGGTGACACTTCTGATGCAAGGGACGACCTGAAGGTGGAGGACAGGGATCACAGATTAGGACTACTGTCATCCTCGACATCTGCCACCCTCTTCTGTTTACCATTCTGTTTACTCATTTGTTTGTACCTTATTAATAATGAATAGTTTGATGACTATATTAATGAGACACGACAAAACAAAAGAAACATTACGTTAAAAAAATTGAGATCTTTTGTGAAGGGCACGAATTACTTCTCAGTCTTTTTTATCCGATATATTTTAGCCGATTATAGTTATAAGAATACTGTATAGTAAACAAGAATATTCTGTTTCGATCTTTTTTCAATGTGCATCGTTGAACCGGCATGAAAATAGCAACTTTTCAGTATTGGCATGTATCAACATGTACGTCGATCAACATACTTTTTTATTTGGGCTTAGGAAAGTTTACAATTGTACACTTACTATGCTTGCTGAACATTAAATTTTAAATTAAATTCTTGACAATAAATTTAAAAAATTTCATAACTAATAAGCAATTAAAAATGTTGAACAAGAATCGATTCCAGGATAACTTTTAAAATTATGTTTCTATTCCATTTTTCTAAATAATCACGATTATTTTCAAGAATCAAGAATCATCTAATATAATAAATTAGAACAATAGTTTGATGGAATGCGGTTTACAGCACCGCTGATTTGTGCAAATGCTTCAAAACAGGATCCAACGAGACGTGCAACGAGATCGAAACACAGAAACTTGGCACATCGTACGACAATGCGAGCAGCCCTTAGCCACGTCGTGCGGAGTGTTCGCGCGCGCAAATTGCAATCATGGGTTTTCGATTTCCAGCCTCAAGGCGATCGCGATTCAGCAAATTGTCTCGTACTACTGTTCGAATTTCCTCTTGTCGACTACGAGAGGTTTGTCGGTATAGAGTTTCAGCTATGCGAGTTAGCATTTGCGGATCGGAAAATCGAACGAGGCCATGAGAATCGAAACGAGACAAGATTTTCTTCGCCTCGACAAAAAAATTTCCGTCTGGATTGGACGAGGCGCTTCGCAACGCAAAGTAAATTATGCAAGAACAAGGTTCAGAGTTTCAGGCGGTACCATGGATTTTCTTAAGTTTTTCTTTACGACTGAATTAAAACGTGCTCCAAGTAATTGAAATAACGAATTAAAAGAGTAGTAAATCACATAATTTAGTTAATTTATTTTCTGATGCTGCTGTTTCTCTCTGAGAATATTATTCTTTTTAATAATCAAACGATTACGTGTTTATTAATACAAATAAAAATTCTTTATACATGCATACAGAATATCTTATACAGAATATCTAAATTTTATGTATTTCTGTGTATTACACTATACTATATATGTATAAAAAGTCAAAAAGTCAAAAGAAAAAATTCTATTTTTGATCGAAGCGGATCTCAATGCTTAGTAATTCATATGCAAATTTGCAAATACATTCTTCAATTCTATAAACTGCGTGTCGATTTAGTTTGTCAGATTGAAATGCAAAAAGAAAAAAATAAGTTATCTGCTCAATCGTGTGTCTGATTATTTCGTAATTTATTCAAGTACTCAAACCGATTGGTCAACAAGCAGTTACTATGACAAATTGCACAGCATCATCAGCTCTTTAGTCTACGCACTTCAACTAATTGAAGTGCGGATGTCGCTGCTTAACCCCAGTCACGACCTCCCTCTGGGCTCATTTTCCACTCCACGGGAAACCACGTCCATCCCCAACCTATTCTATTCATTTTTTTTCTTTAGATGGCCTCCCATCTGCACAGATTTCCTGCTTCGTAAAGCAAGCTTCTGACCTCGACCGAGCCGTCAGAAGAGTGAATAGAAGCGGAGCAATATAGCCAGCAACCGCGGCATCGTTCATGAATATTCCTACGGCTGAAATTGCTCGAATATCTTGGAGGTAGTTCTTGTCCCTGCGGCGAGGGACGACTCTTTTTGCTATCCTTTCGTTAGCCCCACTTCATCGTGACGCATAACAGCGACGATGAAAAGTTACCAAACTTATGCATGTGGTGCAAAGCTTTCTTTCAGCACACAACTTTTTTGAACATTTTTACGCACCTTTGATGATATCGTTCCGATCCGTGAATTATTCAAGTGCATGCTACGCATGATCTGCGTGCCAGGATTGCACCTGCAGAAATGAACGAAGCTAAAAGCCTCGTAAAAATGAACACGATTTTTTTTGAAAAGTTTACTTATAATTTAAAGTTAAATTAAGTTAATTATTTGAAGTTAGAAATTTAATTACAATTCCTAATATTGAGTTTCGTTGAATATGTTAATTATCAGATACAAATTCCAGTGAAATTATGTACTGAAAGCGTTGATGTAATTTCATCATGCTAATCTTTTCGCATTTCTGTATTTGCATTTGTAGACATTCTGCTTATCAATTCTCTCTTTGTTCTTATTATCTTTTCATTTCTTTAATTATAATAATTATTTATTGTTTACTACTATTGCTATACTATTATTCATGCTTTCTTTTAAAAGTTAAATTTTATTTTATAATTTTCCATGTCAAACATTGTATTTGATTTTAAACCTATTTTTACTTACATATTCTCGATAATAAATATTGAGATTTTTTATAAATATTTGGTCTTAAAATGCAGTTTTATGAAATAGTAATCGGTATATGATTCAAGAAATATAAACAAAATGTATAAAATTTGCAAAAGGTTATTAGGTATAAAATCTTGCCCTTTAATAAAAAATCAAATATTTATTTATTCTGTGTTTTATATATATGTGCGTGCGTGCGTGTGTGTGTGTGTGTGTGTGTGTGTGTGCGTGTGTGTGTGTGTGTGTGTGTGTGTGTGTGTGTGTGTGTGTGTGTGTGTGTGTGTGTGTGTGTGTGTGTATGTCATATATTGATATTCATTTATTAAAGTATTCATTTAAGATTTTTTTATAGATGCGTGATCATGTCAAGCTTAAGTTTATAATAGATATTTTAATAAATAAAATTTCCACGCAATTGTGAACGGAATTAAAGAAAAATGTCAAAAACAAGTCTGAATGGGTCGGTATGTACGTCATTTGATTTCATGGTGCACAACTGGCAACAATGATTATGAGAGCGTTAACGATCGTCGACGACCGACTTAGAAGAAGTACGTAACGAGAATCCGTGAGCTGTGTTCAACTACATACAGTACATCTTTCCCGAAAATGGGTCTTCCTTGAGAAAATTTCCTTTCCTGAATTGCACTTGGAACGCACCGCGACGTTTCCGGAAGGAATCTCTTAGCAAGTTAAATGAATCGCAAACGATTGCCTACAACGGCAACATGATTCATTTCATTGTGCACCGTTAGAAAGAGCTTCGATGGGAACGATCGTCAAAGTAACGAATTTCCTCATGACGATTCAACATCGTATCGTTCGCTGTGGAACGGAAAGGTTGTACTTTGTCCGCCGCGGAATTTAGATCGATAGCGACACGGATTTGAATCTTCTCACCGAACATCGTCCGTCGTTTAAAGAAATTACGGATCGATGGCTCGTATTTTCAGTTATCGATGGCTTTCGTGATACTTTCCGAACATTATGTGAAGTTGGAAGGAATTTAAAGAGAAGAGGAAATGTTATAGACAATCTTAGAGATCACCAATTAAATGATTTTTTTTTAATTGATAATTAAATTGATTGTACAAAATTGCTCTAATATAAAGTTTTTAATCTCTCAAAAAAATGTAATTGCAACTTTTTAAGCAATTTTAAATTATCTTAATTTATATTTTTAAATCAATTTAATTTCTTGTTAAAATTTAAAGATAGCAATCCCTCCTTTTTATAACAATTTATTAAATTTATTAAACGAATATCGTCTTAAAAGAAAACTTTCTGCATATTATATATTATTTTACAAAAATGCAAACTAACTAACATCTTTTCTTTAAAAAAGAAAATAAGTATTATTATGTTTCGATAAATTTTTATGCGATGGAATTTTACTTGTGATGTCTTATCGTTACATATCATAAAATAAGTTAGATTTCTGCGTTCAAGTCCCATTTACAAGTATCCAAAAGGTACACACCGATTTCTTTCAAATTTGAAACAAATAGAACTATGAAAAATATTTAACATATGTCTTTCTATTTTTCTCATAAATGATTTTAAGAGCAGTTTCAAGCTCTTTCAATTTTCATCTTCATATCTATAAATATAGAATAATAATTAAAAAAAATGAAATTTAATGTAAGATATAGAAGTTTTTGTAAATCATTATTATTTTCTACTTTTATAGATATAATAGTGAAAATTCGAAGGAGTAGTACTCTTAAAATCATTTTTGGACAAAAATAAAAAGACATAAATAAAATATTTTTTATAGTTCTTATACATTTGTGCTAAACTGGAAAGAAATTGGAGGTTATTTGGATAAATTTACTTATTAAACGAATAGGCAATGCAGAAACGATCAGACAAGAGTGGATATTTACTATGGCATTAAAAGAATTTCACTTGTAAATCGCCCAATTCAAAATCTATCTGTGGAATTGTTTCTGAGAGCGGCGGAACGAATTATTCTCTCATGTTCGTTCACGAGTATAACAGCCTGCTAATTAATTCATTAATTTCCAATCTTGAAATCAGCGACGTTGCACTTCGGGTGACAACTGCTCGTGTCTCGATTACCGCAAGATTGCAGACACATTTCAGCATACATGCATTGACATGCGATAAACTCCCTAAAGGGATTCCTAAGGGATCTAACAACGTGATATTTGATGACATTCGGAGTATATTTTCAATGATAATTCATTGTTTCACATTGAGAACGATTCGTTACGTTAACTTTTACATTTCACTTCGATTCTTCTCTCTCGAGAAACATACATTTAAAAGAGTAAAAAAGATGTTTATTTTCACATATATATTTTTTGCGTTGGTGGGCGTTATATAAAATTGTTAATTAAAAATGTTAACAAATGCCGATACAATTGTTGGCACCATAGTAATAAGTTCTATCATACAATTTATTATAATAAAAAATTCAGCAAATTCTTGAAATGTATTAATAAATCTAGTCATATAGGGAATTTTTAAAGTCTTTCTTAGTGTTTCTTCTTATAAAATAAACAATTTTTTGATACAAAATTATATCTTTTAAAGTTCGCTATTTTGTCAAATTTGTCAAGAATATCTAAAATTGACTATGATAAAAAGAAAATTTATTAATATATTTTGAGAATTTATTGTTTCTTGTTTCAGATAAACTGTAGAAAAGTTACAATAGTTACTGTGACCTACCACTATATACGGGTAAGCTTAGTGTTACAGTTGTGTCAACGTTATTCGTTAATATTTTTAGTTGAAGATTTATGTAATTCATTAATATACGTATAAAATATTATTCGAGTAAAGTTAATAATTTTCACAAAAAAAAATCATAAAAAAATCATAAATATCTTTTTGACTTTTCTGGTCTGATGTATATTTTCCCTCAAGGATAATCATCCTGGCTTGGAAAAATGTTCCAAACTTTTCATCAAGACCGCGCGTTGCTTCAGGAAGACAGAGATATATTAAAATTACATTACGGTTTTCGCAAGTCATCATAAGATTATTATGCATGAGGCCACTTGTTGTACCGGTTGAGTCTGATATAACCGACGACTTGGCGAAAATATTTTCCGACAATCTCTCACGTCGGACTAGAATTTCTGGGAAAACAGAGAGAGGGAAATCATGGTGCACGCGATCGTTCCCCTTGGCGAGAACGATACATCCCCGCAAAGTTCTGACGCTATCCGTGCGAGGATTCACTCGGTTACTCGTACTTCAAAGCGATAAGCATCAACGTCCATTCAGAGTCGCGATAACGTCCGCGAAGCAATGCTATTGTTTCAAGGCGTTAGCAAATGGCAGCAGTTATCTATTCATTGTTCTCTGTACTTATTAAAATCGAGATGATATTCGCAAATTCTACAGATGTTGGATTTATTATATTTCGTGCTGCACATAAATTTTTTCCATTTTCACCGCTTTCCTCTTTCCTTTTTGTTTTATATATATGATAACTTTCTTTGATGTAATGAGACTAGAGACTCGTTTTTTTTACAATCAAACTGCAGAGTCTAATTACAGAATTAATTCACATCAAATTCACATTTAAAATTAAGATATTCTAACAAGCTAAACTTTAAAAGTATAGGATTTAAAAGCTTTAGAGAATAGAATTGTTTAATACACTTAAAAAGCTTGACATGAATTTTATATTAAAACAAAATATGAAGGTAATTACCAAAATAAATTATGAATGTTGCGTTATTACGAATATAATAAAAAAAAACTTAAATAATATTCCTTTGCAAAATGCAGTCCCGAAATAATTTTTAAAGGAAATCGTTCGTTTAAAGATGTTATCGCGCTATTCAGTTTTCTTAAAATTTCTCATGACTTCCTTCGCTTGTGAATGCAAAAGGCGATCAATTACATTTCGGATAAAAGCGAGTAGGATCAACAAGATTAACAGAAAACAAACTAACAGCACAACAAATTAGCAGAAAACCAAATTGAAGTTACTCGTCTGCCTCCTCGAGCATTCAATTTGCCCTAAGTTAACATTGGCGCGGTTTGGTGATGTCTCTTTAACTTTCGAGACTTTTTTCCATCTTCAAAAAGAGATATGCACTGTTTTCCAGAGATATACCTTTGTCCTCGAAAAGTGTCCGTCTTGAAGGATAATAAAAGGTAGGTCGAGTAATTGTATCAAGAAGAGGACACCCACAAACTATTGCTCCTTCCACAATTCGTACCCTCGCAATAAACTTTAGAAATCGTCGTCGAATACGACTCACCCACGCCCGAGGGGACGGGCTCGATATTACTGTCATCGCATACACGATGAAAAACGTTCAATTCTTTTCTCTCGAGTCAATCCTACGATTTCGACTC
>Ga0157364_1004572_pt1 | contig 13846 bp, 10 predicted proteins | sample AttsexASBM2_FD_111476 | JGI IMG/M metagenome (GOLD analysis project Ga0157364, IMG submission 111476) | Fungus gardens microbial communities from leaf cutter ant in Ribeirão Preto, State of São Paulo, Brazil - Atta sexdens ASBM2 | ecosystem: Host-associated > Fungi > Mycelium > Unclassified ... | reverse complement strand
AGTTTTTTCGACGCGGGATTCGTACGCTACCCGAAAGATGGGAGAAAGTAGTGGCCAGCGATGGACAATATTTTGAATCATAAATGTATAACCAGTTTTTTACAATAAAGCCTCGAATTTCGGGAAAAAACGGCGGAAGCAAAGTTGTACACTTAATATATATATATGAGATTCTTTTGAAAACAGACATTTGTTAGAAAAATTTTTTATTTTTTTATATATACATATATATTTTATATATACAATACATATAAATAATTGTGTATATGTTAATCGTGAATTTCGGAAACCTTTTTGATAAGAATTGATTATTTTGGAGACTTTTGTTTCCATTGAGGATCGTCCTCAAAGTTCTGTAAGACATATGAAAAAAAATAACCCTTTTGCTTCAACGTTGAGTAATTCGATGAAAAAAAATCGTATGGGCTTTCGTATTGCTTTATAAAAAAACAAATTAAAGGTAAAGATTCGCTATTTCGAATTATGTAAATTACATTTGTGTACAATTTTTAGTATACTACCGTGGAACTCCGTAAATTTCGTAAAAAATTTTGAGATCTGATATATCTTTATTTATATTTGTAACTTCATAAAATCTCCATGAGACCGTTTTTTAAAATAGTGATCTGAAAAGTAGATTTCAAATCTGTAAAATGCTTTTTTAAACATCTCGATGATTTTTGATAAAGTTATTCTATCTTGAAATTTGCCTATTTTTGTAAAGTGAAACAGTTAATTTTGTTGGCCAGTGTATTATAGTTAGACATATTTCATGATTTTGGTTTTCACAAAAATTTTGTTTTTGCGTATCCACCATATTGGATCCGCCATTTTTAATTTTAGATTTCAGATTTCATGTTCGTAATCAGCAATCCAAAAAACAGTAAAGTTAAAAACTATCGGGACTATTTTTTAACATATATTTTTAACATATATTGGTATTTTTTAATATATATTTAATATATATTGAGTCAGTGAAAATACAATAGTATTATACTTTCTCAAGCGATAGACACCTTTCTATATTTCGAAAACCAATCATACGCTCAACTTAAAAATTTTATGCGATTATTGTCTCATCATGACTAATCATTTGGCACAATATTTGCTTCAAAATTAGAGATCCAGAAAATGAATGAAAAAACACCTTATTTTGCGATGCTCTTATTTACAAGCATTACAAGTGTTCAAAATGATGATCTTGAACAGCGATGCATTTTCTGAAACGTGTTGACACAGATAACACTGCACAACGAATTTCATTTGGATCAATCGCAATGCAAACTTTTCTTATATACTTCTTTATGTCTTCTCTTGTTATCGACATTTCGCTATATTGTTGTTGTACATTTGTTGTTTTAACTTTCCTCATAAATAAAAATCCATAGATGTTAAATCTGAAGAATGTGCGGCCCATCTATTATTTCCTGTCCGATCAATCCAACGATTTTCAAATTTTCTGCAATTTTAGCAATTCAGTAATAATCCGTGCAGAATGAGCAGGACATCCATCTTGCTTGTACTACATTGATTGTCGTACGTTCAGTGAAAGATCTTTTAATAATAGTGGCAATATTTCTGTTAAAATCTGTGCATACTTGCTACTATTTAATGTTCCATCGATAAAATGAGGACAAATTATTTTATTATTAAGAATTCCAGCTCAAACGTTTTTCTTATGAACCAAGGTCTCTGCCTGTCCATTTCTTTCAGCCAGTGTGGATTTTTTATTGACTAATAGTGCATGTTGCGAAGATTTACTTATGTTTACTGTCCATTATTTGTAAATGTAGCTTCATCAGTAAATAAAATTTTAGTGATAAACATATCCTTTTCTTATTCTTCATAGTTTCGTACCCATTCACAAAATTGTACACAATTTTGAAAATCATTGCTATGTAACTCTTGATGAATGTGAAATATGAAATATTAGAATGAAATATTCGCAGAACACTTCGTTGACTAACACTTTCACATTCAAGCTGTCTTGTACTGATATATGGATTTAGCGGCTGAAATGTTCATTGAATTACCATCATTAGTTGCTTTCTTGATTCGTTTGCATATTTTATTATCTACACTTCAAGTTTCTTAAAAAGTTTTTATTATGTTTGAAAATGAGTGAAGGATGGACAAGATCGGAAAATCTTTTAGCATACAAACGTATTGCTTCTCTCATAATTTGACGACATTCACCATAGATGAAAATCATATCGATTTTTTCCGTTTTCGTATAACGCATTTCGCAAGACACGCACTTCGATCGATAGATAAATTCAAACTCAATCAATAAGTATGGATAATGCTATTTGTGATTCATCAATGAAGAGAAGTCTCCTAAAAGCCTATTCATCACAATCCTGTAAGATCTACCCCACGGATCATACTCCATGTACCATGGATCTCAAGAAGGTCCTTCCATAGACATGATCATCATCTCACGAAGTTCTGCCCACAATTCATGTTCGAATTACGGATGGGATCGCTCACACATTCGTGTAAGCGTCTACGGCAACTGTTACCGAGCTCGCAGCTCAGAGATCTTCTCGTTTCACCAATATGATGGGTCTGCCTATGTCTCGAATCGATTTCCCTGAGTTACAAGCTAGCTCGAGTCTATCTGGTCGAAAATTCCATCAATTTAGACGAATTCGCGATTTGAACAAATTAGTACTGCGAATGATCGACATATTGAATTATTTTTATACGAGCGAAATCCCTATGATAGTGGCTTCAAGATTTTCCCATGGCCACACGTCAGTTCCACCAAAGTACACCACCTTCAATAATTTCGGGACAATTGGAACAATCTGCGGGACTGCGGATAGTAATTAATAAGATTGAGCACCCGCTGTGAATTTCGAATCAGAATAATCGAAATGAGTATAATGGTTTAGAACAAGGGTAAGGGAAAAGGATGACATCATAAGGGGATGACGTCACAGGATGCGAGGGGGGAGGGATCTGAGGTGAGAAAAAAGGATAACGTTAATGGACACGTGGTGTACGGGAAAAGTATGTATCGGGATAATCTTTCTTCTCGGAAGCCAGTCAAATAATATAGAGTAAATGTAGGCGAATTCTACTTCGCGAGCTCTGAGGGGGGAGTGCGGGACGGGGGAATCCGCGAAGAGGGGAAGGGACATCACTAGGCAAGGGAATAGACGTGGGAAAAAGGGAGGGAAATGATGATGAATCACAGGCGGGAACAAGGGAAAAGGATGACATCATAAGGGGATGACATCATAGGATGGAGGGGGAAGGGATCTGCGGTGAGAGAAGAGGATAATGTTAATGGACACATGGTGTACGGGGAAATGTAGCGGGAAATTATATCGCGGGGTTCACGTTACGATCCGCTGCCGCCAGGATAACATCACGCGGGATCAGTAGTAACCGGGCGCGATCCGTCGGGCTACGGGATGGGGTTCATCAATCCCACCAAGCGCGCTATATTTACCATATATACTTATCATTTTATACTTACCATCGCTTATGCGTTGCTAACTTCTTTCCCCAATGCGATTTCTTTGCGGTTACATCTTCTCATATGCAAAAATATTTTTTATTCTACTAAATTAATTATATTTATTCTACCGAATTATTTTTATTTTACTGAACGCCTAATACGAGTGCAATAATTGCATTATCGGCACGATGATGCGTATGTAACGTGATATCGCGAAGAAAAAAGAAAGAAAGGAAGGAAGGAATAATTGCGAATACCGAAATGTTTTATTTTATTTTATTTAAATCACTCATATTTATAGCACACTTACTTATATATGTTGAAATATTTGTAGAGCAACAATAACTTTTATTGAGGTATTTGATAATATTCTTGAAACTTCCACGAGTTCTTTCTATATAAAGATTATGCGTTTCATGAGTTTCTTCCGCTCCTTTGCTCCTCGCCCTGATGAAGTGAACTGCAAGGTTCACGAAACGTTGACATTCCAAGAATGGATCTGGACACGGAAGAAACCCGCGAAACGCATAATCTTTAACTTTTATTGAGTTTATGGCGCGGTGTCAGATGCGTACGCAGAGGTAGACACACTGTGAAACACTGCTGTATTAGGTGAGTCTTTTATTATGCGCCATCTTTATTCTTTTACTTTATATTCCTTCTTTTATGGTTTCGTCTGAAATATTGTTCACTCATGTTATATCAACACATTTTTGTTAATAAAGTTCCAATAGGTTATATAGGGCCCAAAATACGTGGTATAAAGAGAAGCAATGGCCGATTCAATATTACGAAAATAAGTAATACAAATTATCAAATATGGAAATATAAAGTTAAATTGCTTTTGATATGAGAAGATTTGGTATACAATAAATATGGTAGACCTGAACAACCGAATGAGAAATAATTTAAAGCGGACAGGTACGTGCTACGATCGGCCTATTAGTTGAATACGATCAATTAAGGTACATTAAGGATACGAATAGAAAGAAAGCATAGATAGTATTGTAGAATTATCATCAGAAAGTCTCACTCACAAATAAGGTATTTTTTTTTAAGAAAATCTGTAATATGAATACACTTATAGATAGCGAGTTGATACTATACAAATACAGATATAGGACAGATCTACTTCAGGAACGCGACTGCCTATATGATTTTCTTCCAACTCCTATAACAGGGAGAAATCATGTCCCCACCTTCAATCCTCCCACTCTATATCTTTCCTATATCCCTCCTTATATCCTCCTTATATCGCCAATCCGTCTAGCCAGCGTAGCGAGAAATGGCCAAAAATCAAGTTCAAAAACGAAACTATTCCAGAGAAGTATGATAAAGTTTCTAGAATCTCACACTAATCATTTGGTTTGTCCCATAAATTCTGAGGGGAACAAAAACTTGATTATTCCCAAAAAGATATCAAAAACAAGAAAACTATCTCAATCTAAAGATTGCAACATACAATATTAGATCACGGTCTCAAAGGAGTTAAAAATGGAATTGTCAAATGGGACATGATTGGAGTCAGCGAAGTGAGAAAACATGGAGAAAACCTGATAACATCTGATCGGATACTTTATCATACTCACCTGGGGTAGTTTCATTTTTGAACTTGATATCTTCATTAATGGGGTTTTAGCCATAAATTCTATCATATATAGGAGAAGAAAACGAATCAGGAGAAGTGGGCTTCTTTATTCATAAGAGATTTTCAAATAATGTATCAACCATAAAACAAGTTTCAACTAGAGTGGCATATCTGATTTAAAAACTAAATAATAGATATAATTTGAATATCATTCAAGCGTATGCTTCAACCATACAAACGAAGAAACAGAGCTTTTTTATGATGATATACTAAAAGCAATAGAAGAAAACTCTAGCCATTTCACAATTACGTGCGGAGATTTTTAAAGCGAAAATTGGTTTAAAAATAGACCCTATGGAAACAGCATTAGGAAACTTTGAGACAGAAGGTAGAAAGAGGCAAATAACTATTAGGATTCCTACTGGAAAATGAACTATACCAAATGAATAGTTTTTCTCTAAGCAAAAAACACAGACGATGAACTTGGGAAAGCCCAAACGGAAGAACCAAAAATGAAATAGATTATCATTGACAAAAAAGAAATATTTCAAGATGTTACAGTATTAAATCCGTTTACTACCAGCAGCGACACAGAATGGTAAAAGCTACATTAAATATACCATTAGGGAAGGAGAGATATAAAATGATAAGAAAAATAAATAAAAGATCATGGAATAACTCACAAAATATAGAAAAGTCCAAAACTATATTAGCATTAGAGAACAAACTAATAGGAAAAGATTTAGCATAGATATACTAAATAATATAGTGGAAACTATAGCTCAAAAAGCTCAAAAGAAATACTGCCTAGGAAAAAAAAGAGAATAAAAAATAAGCCAGAATACATGAAAGCTTATAGAAGAAAGAAGACTTCTGAAAAGTAAAAAAGAAGCAAGCAAAATAGAACTCAAAAAGATAAACAAAAGAACAATCAAAGCAATCAGGGAGCATTGTCTTCGACAATATAGGCTAGAAAAAACCAGACAAACTATAGAAGAGAACAGAAGTTTCAAAGTATTAAAAAGAAATCTGTCTAAGGGCAAAATTGAAATAATGAAATTCCAGAACAGAAATAAAGAAATAGAACACAACAGGGACAAATTAATTGAAATAATGGAGAAATTCTATGAAGAACTGTACAGAAATCGCAGAAATGAAAACTTAATACTATTATTCAGCAGAAAGAGAAGTATTGAACAAAGAATCCGAAGACATGCCCGAAATAACTAAAAGGGAATAAATGCAGCATGCTCTTAGAAAAATGAAAAATAATAGACGATAATGAAATCGTCATAGAGGCTATCAAAATTGGAGAAGAAATAATAAAAATAATGAAATGAAAAAAATAGAAGCACTTTTTAATCTGTCTCCGGTTTAACTTATGTCTCCAAGATACCATCATTCCTTATAAATGATTATCTTACTCCATAAAAAAGACGATAAAACAAATCTAGATAATTATATATCGGCCGATTATCCTATCGTCTTTACAAACCATCTTTAAACTTTTTACTAGAATTATAACAACAAGAATGGAGAACAAATTAGATTTATACCAGCCAAGAAAACAAGCTGGATCCTATTCAAACCAACGACCTACAGAGTTTGAAGATTAATAGAAAAATCAGTGGAGTATAATAGACTATTGGTTATTATTCGTAAATTTTCAAAAATCTTTCGATATAATAGAATACAATAAGATACTAAAAGAATGCACTAAAAGAGTGTCGAATCGACTATCGGTATACAATTATCTATAATATATCAAGAAGCAACAACAATATTAATTACACTAATAATAAACACATAAAAATTGGAGTTAGACAAGGCAATACAATGTCACCTAAATTATTCAACACCATTCTGGAATATGCATTTAAAAAACACTAGAGTGGCATAATAAAGGAATAAAAATCGGGATGAAGAATATCTAAGCAACCTTCGCTTCGCTGACAATATTATTATTATAATGATGATTTGGAAAAAGCAAGAGACAACGATTATGGAGCTCCAAGCAGCAATAGAAAAAGTTGGCTTGAATGAAATACTGGTAAAACAAAAATGATGGCTAACTTAGTTCCTAATCAAAATATCATTAAATAACAAGAAATAGAAATAGTTGAAAAAAATATATTAGGGGTACACATTAGTTCGGTTCGTTTCCCTAAAGATGACTCCAGCTGTTGTGAATGGTTCATAGTGACAGCTGATTTTGGCGATTTCAGAGAGGTTAAACATCTGCTAATAATATTCAGTATCGCTTTGAGTTTCAATACAAAAACCTTGATTTTTACTGTGTTTGAAATGTCGAATTTTGTGTTAACCAAGCAGCATTTGCGGGAGGTTTTGATTTTCTGCTTTAATTAGAAGAAAAGTGCGGCTGAAGCCCATTGAATGCTTGTCGAAGTTTATGGTGACACTACTCCAACTGATAAATCATATAGGGAATAGTCGACGTTTCAAGGATGGAGATTTCAGCGTTGAAGACAAGTCTCGCTCTGGACAGCCAAAAAAATTCAAAGACAAAGAATTAGAGAGCATTACTCGAAGAAGATCAGAGTCAAACGCAAGAGGAGTTGCAGAATCATTGAGGGTAACTCAACAAGCCGTTTCTGTATGATTGAGAGCCATGGGAATGATTCAAAAACAAAAAAATTGGGTGCCTTATGAACTGAAACCGAAAGACGTTGAAAGGTGATTTTTCACTTGCGAATAGCTGATTCAAAGACAACAGAGAAAAGGTTTTTTGCATCGGATTATGACTGGAGATGAGAAGTGGATATTCTACAACAACCCCAAAAAGAAAAAATACTACGCTAAGCCCGGTTAATCGTTGCCATCGACCTCAACATCAACATCATGGCCGAACATTCATGATTCGAAGATCATGTTCTGTATCTGGTGAGACCAAAAGGGTCTTGTTTACTATGAGCTGCTGAAACCTGGCGATTCCATTACGGGCGATCGGTACCAGCTACAATTGATTCGTTTGAGCCGTGCATTGCGAGAAAAACGGCCAAAATACGAGCAAAGACATGAAAAATTATTCTTCTTCATGACAACGTTCGGCCTCATGTCGCTAAAGTCGTAAAAAAATATTTGAAAACGCTCAAATGGAATGTTTTACCGCGTCCGCCGTATTCTCCGGAGATTGCTCCTGATTACTGGTTGTTCCGAAGGATACAATACGATTTGGCAAATCATCGGTTCACTTCTTTCACAGAAATCGAAAATTGACTCCAAAATTGGATCGCCTTCAAAGACGAGTCATTTTTTCGAGAATTCGAAAATTGCCTGAGAGATGGGAAAAAGTAGTAGGCAGCGATGGACAATACTTTAATTAATGTTACTTTAATTGATTACTGTTCATTCATTTTGTTTTGAAATAAATGTATTTTTGAATGGACCGAACTAATTTGTACTCCCAATATATCTTGGTTATGAAATCAAAATCAGCAGAGACAATTAAACATGTGAATTGCAGAGAAGAATGTCTTTAGGCTGAGCAGCATATAGAAAGTTCAGAAAAACATTTATAAGCGAATTACCGGTATGTTTGAAAAAAAAAAAATTTGATTAGAGTGTGCATTCTGTCAGTGCTAACATACGGAGTAGAAACTCTGACACTAACTAAGTCATCGACAACTAAATTAAAAGTCACACAACGCAAAATGAAACGCTGAAATGTTAGAACTGTGAGGGACAGAGTGAGAAATAAAGATTTGAAAACTAAGGTTAGAGATATTACAATATAAAACATATAATAAAACAAAAATGGAAATGGGTTGGACGTAGCCAGAATAAAAGATGAGCGATGGACGAAAAGGTTCTTGGAATGGAGACCGAGAATGAACAAGCAAAGTAGAAAGATCACCAACTCGATGGACCGACGACCTGAAAGAAAAGATAGCGAACATTAGAGGAGGCCTATGCCTTCAGCAGTGGATAAAACAAAGAACTGGATGATGAATGTAGTATGGAACTCTCTGAAAATGACAATATGAAAAATCACTTGAACACAATGCTAAGTGAATTAGTTAGTCGTGTTAGGAGAAGCATTAAAGGACAAGATGATTATAGCATTGATATTTTATAGCTTACTGGAATCATATAATAACTAATAACAGCATTGGAAACAAGATCGGAAGATAAATTGACTGTAAAGTTGGTGAAAGGAAAATTTCTAGACGAAGAAAACAACAGAATATCAAGGAACAGACAAATGAACGAGATAATAAAGTGCTTAAAATGCAGTCTAAAAAGTTTGTAAAATCTATGTAAATCTATCTCGCAAAAAGATGTAAAAGATGTCACGTGTTTCTTTTGTCAAAAATTAGATTAATCACTTAAAGAGAGTTTGTAAAAAATACATCAAGTGATAAGCAACAAAAAGAAAGGGCAAATCGAGTTCTTAACGAAAAAAAGGAATCACAGATTTGCTTCAGTGTTCAGCGAATATGATATTCGGGAGCTACTAGTTATATGACTAATAAGGATTTTTTTGAGGTATTTAATAAATGTGAAAATGAAAACGTAACACAAGCGAACAGAGAGTGCGAATGTAGGAGTAGGAGACGGATATCTTACTTGTATGGACAATAAAGGTAAACAAAATACAGTTTTGATTAAAGATGTGTATATTCCCACATTAGAAGGAAATTTGTTGTTAGTAAAAAGGGTCTACATATCGAGTTCGCAAATAGTGCAATATTATAAAGAATAAAGTTACTGCAGATGTAAGTGAAAACTTGTATAAATTACGAGTCTATCATAAAGCTTTGTTGAGTGATAATAAGATCGTTAACCTAAAAAAGACTTTTAACACATGTGACATAGAAAACTTGGCATAGAGATCCGGAAGCAATTAAACGGATGAAAACGGAGAATTTGGTAACTGGTTTAAAGATAGTCGATTGTAGTATTAGAGGCGTCTATGAAACGTGTATTAAGGATAAGATGACTAGGAAACCATTTCCAAAGAATTTCTTTTCTAGGACGAAAGAATTATTAAATCTGATGCACACGGACGTTTGCGATCCTATGCAAACAAAGACTCAAGGGAATAAACACTACGTACTCAGATAGCAAAATGTCGATAGACTAGTAGCAGATTTGATCAGGAGATGTTAGCAGACTAACCACAACTAATGTCGTATTCTACTCTTGTACTGCCGAACTTGTTAACATTCTATGCAAACAGACTAGCAGTAGAAATCAAACAGAACCTGCTGATAAAATCTGACAGCAGTGAAAGCAGATTGCGAGAAGAAACCTAGCAGTGTACTGACATAATTTGATTGCAGATTGGCAGCAAAAACAGAGTAAGATCTGTCATTTTCATTTAAATCTTTCTTATAAGAAATTTTATGTACATATATATAAACAGTTATATATGTATAATTATACATAATTATGTATTTATATATACTAGTGTGAAAACTGAAAACAATCAATACAATTTTATTGCTAAAATATTATTGATTAGTTTTACATTTCAAAATATATGTGAGAAAGTTATAAAATAGTCAAAAAAACATTCGGAGATTCAAGAAGCACTCCGAAAGAGCTTGGAAATCTATAGAAGATTTGCCTATTCGATTTACATACGCCAATTCTTCCTAGGACTCTTGGACGTTTTCTTCTTATGAGAAGTAAGTCCATCTCGTGGCGAAACCATATATGAAAATCAGATTTTACTCGATTTCTGCTGCCAATCTGCCGTCAGATTATGTCAGCAGCCTTTGCTCGATTTCTGTCACCAATTTGACATAGCATGTCAGCAGCCTTTGTCATATTTTTGACAACAATTTGACATTGTCTGATAGTGACAAACTCTGTGTACAGTTTGTTGTCTTCCTTTCTGCAATCAAAAATTGGTAGCAGGTTCTGCTCAAAATCTGTCTCCGTTTAGCTATTAATTCTCATAGATGATTACAGCAAGTATACAGTAATTTACCGTATGAAACAAATTTGAGACAGCAGAGAAGATTCAAGATTACGTAAGGAATATGAAGACTAAATTCAAGAAAGTACCAAAAATCATTAGATCCGATCAAGATAGAGAATATGTAAATGCAAGCTTGAAGAACTTTTTTAGAAAGAAAGAGATTGAAATGTAATACATTGTTGCAATATATACCGGAACAAAACGGTACAGTGGAGAGAAAGAATCGATATCTGATGAAAATAGCAAGGTGTACGCTGATTGATGCAATATTGCCAAATAAATACTGAGAAGAAGCAGTAAGCACTGCAAATTATTTATAAAACAGACTCTTTATAAAAACTACAGGAATGACTCTGTTTGAAAAATGATACAAGAAAAAACCATCACTACAACATATACATATATTTGGTTCTAAGATTTATGCTCATGTACCAAAAAAGTTAAGGAGAAAGCTTGATGAGAAAGCAAAGAAATTTACGTTCTTAGGTCATACAGAGAATGCAAAAAGATATCGACTTGGATACAAATACAGATAAAGAAATAATAAGTTGGGACGTTATTTTTCTCAGCGAAAAGAAGACAACTCAAACGAGATTGTGATCAAACGTGATTATTGAAAAGAAGAATGAATAAGAGACTCAGCAAAGTAACGGAAGTGTAAAGAATCACGAAGAAGAAAAAGAGATTGAAAAGATCAACAGGATTAACTATTTAGAAAATCACAGAGGAGTTCCGCCAGATAGATACTGCAATATAGGATTCAACGCGAAGAAAGAAGAAGTACTAGAACCAGACACATATAAAGAAGCAATATCTTCTTCTAACAGTATCGAATAGATCAAAAGCATGAATGAAAAATATGAGTCATTAATAAAGGTCTCTTGGATACTAATAGATAAACTAGCGGACAAAAATGTTGTAAGTTGTAAGTGGATCTACAAGATGAAAACAGATCCTCAAAGACGGACAGTAAAGCATAAGACTGGTCGCGCAAGGCTACATTCAAGAATGCAGAGTGGACTATGAGCAGATGTTTGCATCAGTGGCGAGGCAGATTACGTTTAAGACACTGTTAGCAAAAGCAGGGAAACAAAAATTGACGACGTTTTAATGTAAAAAATGCGTTTCTAAATGGAGAAAAAGGAAATCATTTTCACAACCAAAAAGCTTTATAAAAGTTAAGGAAAACTATGCAGATTAAACAAAAGCATTTACGAACTAAAGGCAGCTAGAGCGTGGAACAACAAATTGAGAAGTATATTGATTAAGGAGCAATACAAGCAAAGTCAGGTTCATGTCTATATAGATATAAAAGTAATAAATAAGGACAAAATTTATATAATTATTAATGTGAATGACATAATTGTTGCAAATAACAACATAGAATGTATATCCGGAATATATAAAAAATTAAATAGCTATTGGAGAAAGCTATAAGGAAGGGTTATTACTCGTTATTACTTTCGAAATATATTCTTTTGGACATGTTGGCGGTCCAATACTTTAAACTCTTTAACTAAGCTTTAAATATAAAAAAATATAATGATAAGTATACATGTAAGTATAACGCGCGGTGAAGATGGCGGATTGCGCCCGACGACTATTGACCCCGCGTGACATCATTCCGGTGGCGGCGGATCGCGACGCGGATCTCGCAACGTAATTTCCTCGCATATTCGCATTCAGTGACATCATCCCATCCTCTCATCATATTCTTCTCGCCTAGTGACATCACTCCCCTTCCTTCCCCTCTCGAAGTTCCCGAATTAGAATCAGCCTACCTTTACTACTGTATAATATTCAGGGCATTTTTTTTTAATTTTTGCTTTCTTTTTGTTTATAAAACTAGTTAATACCCAGTGAGAAATGACAATCGATATCAAATCGATTCGATGTCGATTTTAATGTTGATTCGATGTCGGTTCTATTATCGTTTCTCACTGGATAACAAAAACAGCGTATACATGCGACAAGAGGATCAATCAGAATGCGTGCGTCGATAAGTCGAATGCGCGGATGTAACGGATACATGTAAGTGTAATTTGCAGCTCGCGAATTACAAATATCGACATGCAGAAAAGTGTCTTATCTTACTTTGCGCCGCCCAATTGTAGCTCTTTAGGAACATGAGTGCTCGTGATGGGTTGCAGGATGACTCTAAAACGACAAATCTGTGGCTCTCCTGTTGACTGGATCCAATTGTCACTTCTTGTAAGTCAATCCGATACTGACTTATTGTTCATTCACGCATTCACGTTACTCATGATTACACGACTATTACAATTACTTTATAAAAGTAAGTGGAGCTCGGTTTCCTCGAGAATATGCATTTCAAATCAAATTTAATTACTTTTATTATCAACTTACACTAACGCTCAATGAAAACATACAGCTAGATCTACACAAAAATTGCATTACATTTCCGATATTAGAGATTAGGTTTATGCTTATAAAATTAGATCCGTTCTACAATCAGTCGTATGTCGATGTCGGCTAGTAGTTTGTCGTGTACCAGGTATGTAAATATGAAACCGGAATTTACCAATAGATGGCCATAGCTGTCAATGTAGTTGTCGTCAGACGGCGCCATTGATGCCATTTCCTTGTTCTGACATCTGACAAAGATTTTCAACTCACAACAATACAAGTTTCATACAACAGTATAATTTGTAATAGCGTTGAACATGTCGAATTTTGTGCCTGGAAACTACGATTTGCGGACAGCATTGATTTTCTGTTACCATTTGAAGAAAATTGCTGCAGAATCGCATCGAATGCTTGTCGAAGCTTATGATGAGCATGCTCTTGGTAAATCACAGTGCTTTGAGTGGTTTAAAAAATT
>Ga0157364_1004571_pt1 | contig 13847 bp, 7 predicted proteins | sample AttsexASBM2_FD_111476 | JGI IMG/M metagenome (GOLD analysis project Ga0157364, IMG submission 111476) | Fungus gardens microbial communities from leaf cutter ant in Ribeirão Preto, State of São Paulo, Brazil - Atta sexdens ASBM2 | ecosystem: Host-associated > Fungi > Mycelium > Unclassified ... | reverse complement strand
TATTTTATTCATATTTATATTTTATTATTTCAATATCTCATCTAAATATTATTTATATAAAATATATATATATATATATATATATATATATATATATATATATATATATATATGATAGCCTAAATAAATTTACAAAAAAATATAAAAGAGAGTACAATTATAACAGTAATTATGCGCGTCATCAAAAAACGCAGTAAAAATGCTAGTAAAAAATTGAGCCCGCACGATTTCAGATTCGTGTTTTTTAGCTAACGTATTTATATTCAGTGCTACAGTTATAAGCAAAAAATTTAGATATCTCTGTTAGATGTTTTACCATCTCACCAAATCCTTTTGGAGGTCCTTCACACGACATCAAACGCCCAGCCCCATCTATTTACACTTTATCTGTTGCACCGTGATGCAAACGCATTAGAGAGGCTGCAGCGGTAAAATCAACTTTGAAGAGTCTTAGAGACGAGATAAGTTTCCAAAAAGGCCGGTTTTGACATGCCACTCTATCCCGGTACGACGTGTATCGAAGATCGGAAGGGGATTTTTTTTTCTTATGTGTAGGTGCATCATCCGAGCGCGCTGTATGTATATATATATATATATATATATATGTGAACGTAGGGAAAAAAAAACTAACAAGAACCCGTGACTCGAAGTTCAGGTCAGTTTTGTGCCAGCTGCGTTACACTATTCACGGAACTACACACGTGACTGGCGCAATACTAGTAGCCTAGTAGATATTACTTTTTACTGTTGTGCGTATTTCGGAAAAGTGTGATGCTGGATTGAAGAGTATGGAACATAGAAGAAATAATTTGGTGCGTACAATCATATATAAATTAATAGATTGACTCTCAAATAACAGTATTGAGTTTTAATAAGAATAAGATATTTTTTGTTGCGATGGTTATTGGATTATTATAATTATTGTAGATTTTTTCTTATAATAATTTCGATTATGAGTACCCACCAAGAGAAAAATATTTAAATAATGTTACTGATTTACACATAATCTCATTGAACGTTATGAACAATCAAAAACAAAGTTTTGTTTACATAATAAGAATTAATAATAAACAATTCTGATGATTCATGCTTATTTGTTGTAATTGGAAAAATATCTTAAGGGAAAAAAATTAACATTTTACAAGGATTTTTTGCGTGCTAGATGATGTAAAAGATAAGAGTCACTCAGTTGCCTTGTTGTTCGGTGTTTTAATGACGTTATCTCTATAAAAGTATCTGGGAAATGCTAATGATTAATTCGCAGTTCTGGTTCCTAAGATGAATAGATGCAACGTATATTCTCTCACACTGAGCACAATTAAAGCCTCTGTTAGAGCAAGCCGCGCGGCTCTCAGCGATTCATGTTTAGTAATCATCACCATTATCTACCAATAACGTGCAATTAGACAAGTACTTGATTACAAGACATAACTTGGCAGGAGACAAATGTACCTACGTCTCCGTTACTACATTCGCGTTGTGTAAGTACGATGTGTAGGACGTGCGTAAGATATCATTGTGCTAAATGTTTTTAATCATCTATTGCAGATTATGCTCAAGTAAAAAATATTGTCAATAAGCAAAATGTATATTAAATTTCTAAATACTCAAACACAATTTATGAGAATAAAATTTATAGGATTAAAAATAAGGAAAATTATTTAAATTTACATATTAGTAAATTAGTAAATATATTACCTAATATATTTTATTTAATACCTGAATAGTACCGTGTTGCGTATTAAACGTGTTATTAGGAAATCAACCGAAAACCTTCTTTGCACCTGCGAAAGACCCGCTGGTTTTTTGACACCCGCAAATCTCTGATCCTCTAACCAAAATCATTAGAAGTATAATAGCTGTGGGTCGGTTCCACAAAGTCGATTTTTTGATGAGATCTACTCCGAAGCAGGTTTCAGGTAGGCACAATAGTCAGGTATCTAGAGAACGGTCCTATGCACACACTATGAAATCGAGCTGTGGAAACTTTAGGGGATACAGGTGTATATGCTTCTCAGTGAATTCTCAGTGAAAAAAAAGAATACTCCAAAAAAATTCCACAATACAAAGCCTCTTATAAAGGATATCGGTAAGCCGTAATCGCATATCTTTCACCAGCGGATACTCTTAGATCGATCGGCTGCAACTCAAAAAAATCGCTAGATAACTACACATGAAACCGTGAACTTGAAACATGGAATTTATCTTCTGTCTCAACAATGTCGAGTCATTATAGAGAATACCCGATTACAAGACGTATTTTTAAAAAGAGCCAAGTGATGCAACCATAATTCCGGAGACAAGAGAATCTCTCGTTCAACACTTTAATGAACTGGGAACGTTTTGCGTTTTATATTGTACGAAATTAAATTCGCACAAGTGGAAATTGTTAGCCGTAACGTCATAGTTAAAGCCAATCTTGCTGTGAAAAATGTACGCGACAACTCAATTATCCGATTACCTTTGCCCACATCTGCTTTAATGGTATGAGTTATGATTTCCGATTTGACACATAGTGAACACCACTTTTTTCCCTCCGCGGTGTTAATAGAACCTCATTCTTTTGGCTCGCTTTCGTATCCATTAGCGACTGCGGATTTTATTGACTTTGTGAAATACTGAATACTCAGTGAATAAGTGGAAGATAAAGGAAATCGTAAAATCTGCTTTTACAACGTAGAACGCTCGTCTCGATGTGAATATCTAATTCACGACGCTTGTGCGACTTTCGATTGACCTTTCCGTATACCGTACTAGTAACGGCCGTTTGCGAAGAACGTAAGAATTGCGGACACGAGATGTAGGTGGCGAAATAATCGTGGGACATCATACCAGGAATTATTTATTGCTTTGAGCGACCGTAAACTACTTTCGTTGTCTAACGTCCACTATGACGCGACGTCTTGCTTTGTGCTATATAGCGCCGCCTACGTATGCATATGCAACGTAATGCACTTGATCAGCACATAAGTCACTGGATATTGTCAAAATAGTTGTATTCAATATAAATTAATTACGCCATATATAATTTTAATGACATAACTGTTAAAATAATTCCATTTCCTTGACGCTTAGTAAAAACTCTTTACATAGCAGGAATAATTTAAATTCTTATCGCGGATATTATATTTTTCGAAGTTATTTGATATATTCAAGTTTTGAAATGCTTTTACCTTTAAAAACATGATCTTCTTGCATATCATTTCAGATCACTTTGTTCCTTTTATTAAGACAGTGCCTTTGCTCAACCTTTTATTGATATTTCGTTATGATCTTTATGATTCTTACATACATACACTGAAAAAAAAAATTCTAAATCAAAGTAATTTTTTTTTTATTGAATAGTTCTAAGAAAACATTTCTTATTGCAAATAAATATATCCTAAATGTAAACATACGTTTACAAGTAATATAGATTTACATTTAGTAAATATTTACTTACAGTAAAAGAATGTTTACTTGGAATTAGAAAGAAAAAAATCAAGAAAAATTATTTAGATTTCGAAATTTTCTTTCAGTATATATATGTATAGAAACAAAAGTTATTCTTTTATATATCTTTTCCTTATTTCAAAAGTGACACAATTAAAAAAAAGTGATTTTCGAATTATTACCATAAATGAGTTAAATAAACATTATTCTATCATTAAAAATAAACAAATTTAACCTCATAAAAAATCATTAAAATCGTTAAAATGTTCACAACCGAAAAAAAAATTTTTTTTAATGTCGACATGATAAAAATGACATTTGATTATATATTGTAAAAATATTCTCTTTGCAAATATTATTTGATTAGATAGTAACTTTCTGTCAAATTTAAGAAGAATTTCTCCTCTTTCTGGAAAACTTAATTTTTTTAATTGTATCACTTTAAAAGTAAAGAGATTTATACAAATTTTTTGTCGTCACATATTGGATTATCGAAAATTATTACAAATTAAGATTCGTAGAATAAAATTATTGATCTCTTCCTCTCCCTCTCCCTCCCCTCGCCCCTCTCTCTCTCTCTCTCTCTCTCTTTTTCTGTGTATATAAACCGAGTCACCAACGAAAAAGAGGCTGTCCCTTTCATCCCAGTTTCTTCATCGCGCAATGACGTAGCTATTAGAGGAATTGATATGCTTAGCCGTTTAAGCGAAATCAATTACTGTCGACAGGCCTACTGGCACAATCCATCGGTTGTTATGTATGCGCAGCAATGCGACGTCATCTCAGTAGGGTGCCATCGCCCGATGGGCTTCCAGGTATTGCGAAACGCCGTCGGCGACCAATCAGGTCCGAGGATCGTACATTTAAGCTCATGTCATTAGACTGAATTAGTCTCTTGGACACTCGCTTACTACGAAGACGCAATCCGTTATCCTTAATCCGAAGTGTTTAGAAAAACCACTGAGTCACTTGCTGATATTGACATTTTCCCTACCATTCGTCGCACGTAAGTGCACGAACAAAGTGATATAAATATTCTCACAGAATATTTTATAGACTACTTTAAATATATCGATATATCTTTAGACGTCAATTATCGTGCAATTATCAATAATAAAATTAAATAGGCAATTTCTATTTTACGTCATTATCTATTTTATTCTATCATTGATAATTACACTCACTAATACTTTATATATCGATTTTATACATATACTTTTATATATATTTTATACATATCAGGATATCCACAAATCAGTTAGGATACATACATATATGGTCTGTTAATATGGTCGAATAAGTGAAAATAGTATAAACTTATGTCTAAAAATGCTTTATTAAAAAGTTATAAACATTTAATAATGGTTTAAAAACAAAATACATTTATTACTGTTTCTAATAGTGCAGTAAAAATAGTCAAAAAGAGTTCGATAGTCATTAGTTCAACAAGTCCATCTTTTTTCAGAAGAAAGAATTTTTGAACATTTATTGCAATAATTATGATATTATCACTAAATAAATATAAACATTCAAAAACTTTTTAGTTTAGAAATAATGCAGACTTCCATTCGTCGAACTAATGACTATCACAGTTTTTTAAATATTCTTACTGTACTAAAAATAATCTTTTACAATTCTCTTAATTTTTAATTAACACGGTACCTAATGAAGGAAATAGAAAAATAGCCCAGTTAAATTATTTAAATATTGTTCTTTAAAGCTAATGTTTACTTTCAAATCGGAATATCGATTATTATTAATAATTTCAATGCACATACGCATAATGTAGGAGATAACTTCGGTATTTATGCCACGCGGGAATGTGTAAAATTTTTATATAAATTTTTATATAAATTTTATGCGTTGATATATTCGCACGCACGTATATACCTAATGCGTACGCAAAGGGCAACGTCCGGAAGCAGCGAGAGTGTAATAAAAATGCAGATGTGAAGCTAGTTATTGTAACGATCGATCGAAGCAGCTCGACCATTCCATGGCAATTGATCGGTTTCCTGTGCACTTAGCTGCACAAGTTTGCACAAATTGCATCGACACGGACTGATCACGGAGAACCCCCGTTTGCACCTAATTTCGATTTAATCAGCTGGAAATACCTATACCGTAAAGGCATCTGTTTTATCGACTCTACACAGGGGTGGGAAAGGGTGAAATATCGACATACAGATTACCGGCCCGCTTTGGCAAGATCGTTTCACAATCATTATATAATAATATCGCATATTTAAGCTCACTTTGTATTTCTCACAATTATACAATTTGAGAATTAATAATTGTTGTGATAAGATTCAAAGAGCAAGCGTGATTATACATATCTAACGCGTTATCTTCCAATTCCTATACTAATGATATAGTAATGATATTTTTTTTCAGGTTATCCAACTTTGACAATCAATTTTTCATAATTTGCATATATGTATATATATTTTTTGGTTAGGTTAGGTTTTACTTATTTTATATATATTTCATTTATATTTCACATATGAAAAATTTATGAATTGCTTTTAAAAGTTTGCTCTTAAATGACAATATTCTATTTAACGCGTTATAATATAAATCATCTTTTTTTTTGCAAAAACTCAAAATTAAAGCTATTCATCGTAATTATTTATTTTAAAAAATAATAAGATAGAGAACAAAAAAGAAAGATTTAAAAAATTCTAAATGGAGCAAATGAAATATTGAAAATTTTAAAGAGGGATAATATTTTATCTCTGAGCGCTTACCACCAGATGTCGCCAGTTACGCAGATGTCATAAAAAGTAATAAAAGATGTGTGTCGGTATCATGTCTGTAGTAGATAACTTCCTTAACAACAAAAGTAATATATATATATATATATACACACATAAAATAAAATTGTTATTACAAATATTTGGAAGAAATAAATGTGTTTTCATAAATCTTTGATATAAAATCAAACATTTGGCAGTAATTAATACCTCTTAACACTTATTAAATAGATATTTACATTTATACAATTCGTATAATTTGAAATTTATCATTGTAATAATCATTTTTTTTCAATATATTCTTCAATATACTTTTCATCAATATATTTTTAATACATATCATGCTAACTATTCTTCACGTTTTGTATTTCATATATATTTTAAAAATATTGTTTCTTTTCTATAATTTATATATTTTCTAGAATATGAAAGACTTTATAATAATTTGTAATCGATATTGCCTTGATAAATGCATTATTTAGCAAAATATTTCAAATCTGGGAATATAAGTGCTAAAGTATAAAATTGATTGGAAAAAAAAGCTTGATCTACGTTCTATACTCTCTCATATACAATCATATATGTTGATATCCGCTAAACCTGTTTCCTGCAAGGCAGGTTTAATGCATGCTGCTCCGTTAGACGACATGTACGTATGCTGGCGCCAGCTACCGACAGGCGTCACAAATGTTTGCTGCCCCTCTCTCTCTTTCATCGGTGACAAACTATATTCAGCGGAAAATCTCGCGTGGCGGAAAAGCGTTGGTGCGGTAGAGATCGAAAAAAGAAGTGGTAGGGATGATAGCGATCAGCGGGGTAAAGGAGGGAGGGGCGGGGGAGGGGGGTGAAAGAGGGGCGCCGTCAAAAGAGGGTGGAGTTTCACCGCGCAATGTGTTTGCATCGCCGAAGAAGTAGGAAAAACGGCCGAGTCGCTCGCGCGTGCCCGTTTCTTTTTTGCCTTATCGCTATCTCGTTTGCTCAACCAGGCTACTAGGCGTGGTTTAAAAAAGATTTAGCGACTCGTGTGAGGGGGAGGTGGAGCTACCGTGGCGCGGAATTCCAGAATTCACGAACTGCGACGCCGCGCTGAAAGCGTCGGGGCGCCGTTTACTCTAATACAGTAGAGGGAGGAGGGGGAGAAGATAGAGAGGAGAATTCGGCGGGTTTGGTGGGACATGGTGGTGGTAGCAGACCCGTCCGCGTCGCACGCAGGGAAAGCGACGAAGGGGAAGCTATACCGCTTCAGGCAGACCGATCGAGCTTGACAACAGCCAGTTCAATGCGCGCCAACATTCTCTAAAGATATTTCCTTGTAACTTATGTGCCGCTTTTCCACATAAGCATTCGTTTTATTGAGAGAGAATTCACTCATATAAAAATCTTGCTAGAGACAGTATGTCAAATAATCTGGAGAAGTGTTCGATTTTCTACTAGTATCTTTTAATTCTGCTAACAAGCTAGGGATCGGTTTCTTATAAAAAAAAAAAAAATACAAGAGATTAACAGTATGATTTAAAAAATGAATGTAGGATATTCTCTCTTTCTCAAATGAAAAGGAAAGAAAGCAGAAATGTGCGTGTTGGTGGAAGTGTTGGAAGTGTCCGCCGGATGAAAATTCAAGTGCTCATGTTGATTTAGTTAAGGTTTTGTGTGAAGGAGAGACTGTCAGAAAAAATTTGAATGCTTGGCAAGAATGCACAATTCTTTGGTTCGTATGTCAATATTCTCTGTATTGTCTGATAGGTGCTGGAATAAAATATGTTTGCAACAAAATTTATACGTTTGATACTAATGTTACTTCTGAAGATAAAATAATTGTCGTTACATTCAAACAATGACTAGTAATATCAATTCAAAATTTTCCTGTGTAAAAGTATCTTTTGATGTCTGTACAGTCTAATATAATGAACAGTATCAAGCTGTGTAGAGTTTTAAAGGGAATAGTCTTCTGCGAAGAGATCATATATAAAAATTCAAGACTAAATGCTAAAGTAAATAAAGTAATATCGAAAAATAATTTTTTTCAAATCTCTCTTTTCTGTTGATGAGACTATGACATGTTGCAAAATATTATTAATAAATAGTGTAGAAGCTAATTATTAACGAAATGGTTACATAATAAATAAATTGTGCGATAAACATTTAGCGTTGAAGACAGCGATTCGCGATAAAACAGTTCCAAGTGTTCTAACATTACTAAAACGTCTTCGGATTTCACTATAAAATCAATCTGTGTCTTTTTCTCTGATAACACGAAGTAAACAAATAAAAACACCTGTCACAAATATAGAGATAAAATGTGATGGAGATTAGTAAAGAACAAAATATAATATGAGATCATGTGCGCGCGCGTTGTAGGAATATTATAAATCGTACTTCGAAGGTAAAGTCTACAGACAGTTTCAACGGTTTTATTGTGTAAAAGTAGCGAGCAGACTATTACTCGGTTATCTTCGCACTAACGGATCTGACTATTCAGAAAGTTGGCTATATTTGCAACGCAGCGTGGATAGCGCGTGACGCATGCTGGCGATGTTAGAGCGTTCTGCCCCCCACTCTTTTGAATTCGATCTATTCTCCCTACCACGCGTGCATTCAATCCCCTACCGACGGATAGGCTTTTGCAACCTACTGGACGCGACAAAGATGGAAAGATTCGCATGTACCCCAGCTCGAGCAAAACGGAACACGTGCCACCGCGGTGGGGGCGGAGGAGGAGCGAGAATCGCATTGAGGTAGGGGGTATCTATTCACGACGAGAGGGGCAACCGACTACTCTCACCCTCGCGATTACCACACCCCTTCCACCAACCAGTGGTGCGCGTTTTCTCCCACATAGCGGCGCTAACCGACGGGATCTTTGTTACTCGCCACGCTCGAGCGGCGTTTCGGTCGTGAGTGTGGACGCTGGTGCCGCCCAGCGGCGATCGCGCGAAACTCCAAGGTCGTCAGAGTGGTGGAAGAATAGGTGGTGGGACAGAGTGTGACGCCGAAAGAGGAAACGGCCGAGGGTAGGGTGGACGTGAGAGGAAGCTTGGTGGGGGCCAAATCCAGAGAATGTATCCGACGAGGACGGCAACATACTACTCTCAGGACGCGCAGAACGTCAGAATGGGTCGAGAAGAACGGGTGTCTCTCTCTCTCTCCCTCTTTCTCTTGCTGCCTATCGCTCTGTCCTTGTTCCTTTTCATTATTTTTCTCACTTCCACGCTCCTCGTGGAGAGGCAGAGGAACAGTTCGATGGCGGGGCGAGAGCCGGCTTACTACGCGGCGAAACGCTAGCACGGTGCTCAGTCTTCAGCGATCAAACCGCCAGGCAGTGTGGACCTTCCTGAACAGTCTCTTCTAGTCTTTTCCTTCTCTTCTTTTTGCTGACTAGTGACGACAATTGGCAGATAAGACTAAAAACTAGCAACAACTATTCCCATGTTGGTTGATTCCACGGTCGAAACGACTTTGACTTGGAAGAGCTATGACCGATGTCAAGAGGAATTAAATAATAAAACATAGTCAACGGTTTCGGTGCATAGTGTGAAGATAATCGAAATCCGGAATCGGTCTTGGAATAACTTGTAGATTGTTCTTCGAATTTGGAGTAAGAAATTATTCGTAATGGAGTATCAGTGAAGAAAGAAGATTAGAAGCTCTGAAGACGGACAGAATCGGAGTTTCGCAGACGTCTAGAAAAACTTCGGGGAATGGTGTTTGTTATCAGTTGAAACTTCAAAGCCTCATGAGAAGATTTCCCAATGAAAGGATCAAGAAGGAATTAAGAAAATTATTCAATACTGAAAAGAGTTTATGAGTAGAGTTTATGATAGTTAGGCGCAATATTACATGTGAAGAAAAGTCGTATCTACAAAGATAGGTGCGTTCTATGACGCCAAAGTGCAATCACAACCGTGGAACCGTGTTAAACCACGTGGTATGATAAATCGCGTGAATTTTTTCTACTTCCATTTGCAAGCATAAGTTCACTGGAAATGGTGTGTAGAATGGAATTCAAGTATCAAGTACTAATCTTCAAGTTAGGTATCCCTATCAGGTATCACACTGCCCGTGAAGATCGTAACGACACTAAAGGTGCGACGTAACAGTGACTATACTACGAGACCGTCGTATCGTGTTAACGTTACCAATGACAATATAATCGCGTAAAGGAAAAAAGAAAACTATAAAGAGGCGCTGCAAGTGCGGGAAGTGTAAAATGTAAAAAGTGGTAAAGTGGAGTAAAACTGCATTATGCCGTTCGCAAGCATAAGTTTCGAACGTAATATCCACTACCCATGTAATTGACGAACTTGTTTCTCGGACGTGTGATCTGCCGACGGCACTTACGATTCGAAACGTTCAGTGATCAAATAGACAAGTGAGGTAAGAAAATATCTGAGTTATAATTCTGAATAAAACTTTTACACTCATTGTCTTATTACTAAATATTTATTCCTAAAAACTGACGAAAATTATCCTTATGATTGCAAAGCATAAATAAAAAATTATCGGATGATAACAGGATTTAAGAATCAAATATTTTTCGATTAATATTTCTTCTCGTATCTATACACTTTTCGCAGTTAAATTGGTAAAATTATATATTAAGGTGTTTTAATATGTTCTAATAATATCTAAGACTTATTAAAAAAGTGGTTTAGAAACTTTATTAAAAGTTACTGTACCGTAAGTAACTTTTTAAATGTAATGATACATTCTCAGTATTTTTTAAAGTCTTATAATGTAAGTAAAGATGAAAGAATAATTTTTTTTCTTGAAAATATGAAATAAAAGGTGGCTTTTAATCTTCGCATGCATGCATATTGCAACGGTAAATGTTGATGACACTGTAAGGTTGATACTGTGAGAGAAGAATGTATCATTTATGACATTTTTCTCTCACTACCCGATACAAAAAAAAAACAGTTTTTAAATTCACCTGTTGCTACGTTTTTCTCTGCAGCAGAAAAAAATGCAATCGCGTTTATAGGCGTTCGTGTATTCGTGTTTCGAGAGTGTTCGTATATCTCGTGAAACGTATCGGGACTTCCAAGAGGACTTGATATCTCGCCGAGAGTGAGTTGCGCAAACAATTTTCGAGTGATCATCGTTACTGGAACAGATCCACCTGTTAGGCAAACAAGTTGACCGCAAATGCCCTTCGCTTTAGTGCGCCTTGAGAGTCCACCTGTGAAGGTTTTCCTAGAATGGTGACCTGTTAGATCGGGAAATTCACCAAATCCTTGGAAAGGAAAGACACGTGCCATATCGCAGGTAGCAAGCAAGCAAGCATCCCGGAGTTGGTTGCATTGTATCTTGAAGTAGCGTCAATTCACGAATTGTGCCACTCTTTTGAGAATCTCAATTCTATGTTTGAGAGAATCCAAAAGTTAAGTGCTTCATTGAACTTGTTGGAATAAGGCAGAAAAGGAGACCTGTGCGCGCTTTTCGAAAGGTTCACACCGCTTTGACAGGATATTTCGATCTTCAAAGACTGTACGTCTTGATGCGTTTCTTAAAAGTGTTCGATCGAGCATGAATTGTTCAATTCTCGTGAATGTTACTTAATAGAATGTTACTTATTAAATAAAACTGAATTAAATACACGAAATTAAAATAATATTATTAAATAGCGGGAGTTTTGCAATACTTCTTTGACTTTAGAATCAATATATATCATTTGTTCTTTTGATCTTGAGATTTTTAAGCCTGTCAATATTATAAGCTGAAATAATATGATATATGATTCTCTCTGTTCATTTTTTAAAAAATATTAATCTTTTTTTACATAAATAAATAATTACCGCTTGCTTGATAAAAAAACTTGGCTAATGTGATTTTAAACTATCTTCTGTATGGATGATTAGTCTTTTATGGATATCAGATTTAATTATATGATGAGCTATTTATCATATCACGTTGATTGGTCACACGAAATATATTTTTCAACGTCAAATTACGGACGTAATTTTCTATGTACACGATACCAGCGTGTAGGTTTTTCAAGGATAACTGAGTAAGAAACACTAAAATAAAAAAATGAGACAAGAGAGATGAACGATCACGAGATCTCGATTGAATGACGTATCAAGAAGAATACTAATCGCACGCGATCGGGTCGTTAGAGATGGATATCGCGATAATATTTCATAGTAATTAGAATATTATTCCCTTATTACGAAAGACTGTAAACGCAAACGGATAACCACAAGTGTTTTTTAATAGTTTGCGAAGCAACACTTACATCTTCGAAAATTATCGCTAACTTTTTTCAAAATCACTTCAAATAATTAATTAGGCCTAATTAATATGATATAATATCCAAACATTAACATTTGAATGAATACTTTTATCGATGTGAGAATACTGAAAATATGTGATTGAAGAGAAATTCTTGATCGAGAGTGATCGACGAGTCATAGAAAATGTGCAACTTGACGATAGAAAGAACTATCACGTCAAACATCTAGGAGCGATCCTCTCTCAGCCGTCGGATACTTGCCGCGCTTAGTCACCTTGATTTCTCGCGAAGCGCAATTAGTGCTGCGCAATTGAAATTACACGGTAACTTACGCGAACCATGTTTCTTTCCTGCCAAGGAAGGACTTTAATCAAGAATTTAGATTGACTGTTGTCTTGACGAGTCGAAAGTTACAAAGATGGCAGGTCGCACAAAAGGGAGATATTCATATAACAGAGATATAGAGATTTTGAATAAGTTTGAAGAAGCGAAATGCATGCATTATATTATACGGTTTTGGAGACGATTTTTTTCGGACGATTTTGAGTAATCGGATATCTTATCAGAAACAAAAACTTGATATAAAAGACGATCGTATAGTGTCTCTTCAGAAACGAAGCTGTCCGTATAAGCTGTGGTTTGATACATACCCTCGGGGCCCACCCTTTTTTGGGTCTTATAGGGGCCATTATCCGATCGTGGAATTTGAGATCTGGCCCTTTCATCCGCGCGTCAAATTATCCTTGAGCACAATGTGCCCGTTGATTGATATCTTCAGTCGTTGCTCCTGCAACGTGGTTCGCTTGCTTCATTCGTGTTCTCTTTCTTATGCTCTCTCTCTCTCTCTCTCTCTCTCTCTCTCTCTCTCCTCCTCCGCGCTATATCGTCTCCCTTCCTCCCTCCCTCGCTATCCGTTGACGTCCTTTTTCTTCCCTCTTAGGACCTCGCAGCGCAGCGCAGCGGTCCTGTACAAAGTCGAGCCCGAATGCTTCTACTCGCGCGGACTCACACACAGCCCTTCCACTTGATTTATTCTAAACCCCTGTTCGCTCTCCCCTTCTGGCCCCGACCTCAAACTCGTTTCTGCTGTCGAGAAAAAATGATCTTACGAAACTGGAGAGCGCTCCGTAGTATTGTGGTCCTTACCTTGTGTAAAATTCTACCTTCGATGAAGATCGCTTTTATACCGCGTATAGACAGAATCAGAATCGCTCTCTTCTCACCGAATTTACTCTACGCGTTCGGTATCAAGATGATTTCACTTTTATTATATACTTCATAGACCGATAGCATGATTTGATTTGACATTGGCTGTCACCGAAGTCACAGACTGACTTATTCATCGTTAATATTTTCAAGCAAACTTTGTATATTGAATTTTATATATATATATTTTATATATATATATATATATATATATATATATATAT
>Ga0157364_1004570_pt1 | contig 13849 bp, 5 predicted proteins | sample AttsexASBM2_FD_111476 | JGI IMG/M metagenome (GOLD analysis project Ga0157364, IMG submission 111476) | Fungus gardens microbial communities from leaf cutter ant in Ribeirão Preto, State of São Paulo, Brazil - Atta sexdens ASBM2 | ecosystem: Host-associated > Fungi > Mycelium > Unclassified ... | reverse complement strand
GACTGATAACCCCTAACCCGAGTTGTTCTAAAAATAGAAAATTAAAAGAAAAAGAAAAGAAAAGTAAAATAAAAATGAAAATGAAAAATAAAATAAAGTCCACCGTCAACGATCTTGACAGCACTAAGTTTAAATTCAAGGTTTAAATAGATCACAAAAACCTAGAATATTTCATGAAAGCATAAAAATTAAATTATAGACAGATCTGATAGGCATTATATTTGTTAAGATTTGATTTTATCTTAAAACATGTACCAGAGACAAAAATAGAAAAGATATAGATATATGAATTAAGTAAAAGACTAGATTGAAAGGTGAGAACAGAAAATGACAACAAAAATCAAAAATTAATAAAGAAAGATTAGATTTAGTACTTAATAGAAGTAGTAATAAAAGAACTAGAAGTAGATATTATAGAAAAAATAAAAATAGCTAGCAGAAATAATGGATGAGTAGTTAGAGTAGTAAAAAAGATGAAGAAAGTAGTAGTTAAGATATTAAGAGGTGACAAATAGAAAATAGAAAAGGAATTGGTATTAAAAGTAAGAAAATTATATGTACTAAAGAATGAGAAGTTAAGAGCAGAAATTATCCAGTTGTATTATAATCTACTAGTAGCTAGATATAGAGAAAGATGGAAGATAACAGAGTTGGTAATGAGAAATTATAGGATAGAAGTTCCAGCAGAAAAGTTAATGATGAATGAGATACTAGAGAAATTATAGATATATTTGATGGTTGTCAAGTTATCATTAGTAGCAGAAAAGGATATGATTTTAGTAGTATATGATAGATTGTCCAAGATAGAACATCTTGTGGTAATAACAAGAAATATCAGTAAAGAGATTGGTAAGATTGTTTAGGAATAATGTGTGAAAGTTGCATAGGTTATTAGAAAGTATTATATTAGATAAGAGTCTTAGTTCACAATAGAATTAATGAGGGAGCTAAACAAGATACTAGAGATTGAAAAAAAGTTGTCAACAGTGTTCCACCCTTAAACAGATAAGCAGACAGAGAACATGAATCAAGGGTTAGAATAATACTTGTAGTTTCTTGTAGATTCTAGGCAGAAGAATTGGCCAGAGTGATTGGCTACAGTAGAGTTTGTGGTGAACAACAAGATTTGTTCAGTAATTAAAGTGTTTCTATTGATGGTAAACTATGGTAGAGAACTTGTCAAGTTCACAAACAGTGGACTTAGTTTTTTTCTATTTTACTTTTCATTTTTATTTTCATTCTGTTTTATTTTTCTATTTTCTATTTTTGGAACAACTAGGGTTAGGGTTGATTGGTCACACTGTCACATCAGTCACAACCTGATGGCATAGTCACAAGACAGATCATGAAACATAGGAGAATTTAGTAGAAGATTCAAGAACAGATAACATCATACAATATAGACACCACATGTTGGCCTCATGGACTACACATGGTTGTTTAGGGTAGAGTGCACAGTACTTAGCACAGACCATCTATAGAACTATATAAGATAGACTAGTTTGTAGAAGAATTCTTTATCAAGTTCTCTTGTATTACTCAATACAAGAGTTGTTCTATTATCCAGCTCTAAGGGTTTTAGTCCATAACAGAACTGAGGATAAGAGCAGATATTAGAAGGAAAAGAAAGATAGAGAAAGTGATAAAGTATGCAGAAAATTTGAAGAGAAAGCTGAAAACAGTATTGAAAAAAGCTTAGAAAGAGATAAAAATACTAGTAGACAAAGAAAGAAAGAAAGCTCAAGAGTAGAATAAGAGAGACAAAGAATGTTGAGTATGAAAGACTTGGTATTGAAAAAGAACAACTAGGAAAAAAGTTAATGGAAAAATATATGAAGTCTTATGCAATAGAAATTGTACTAGCTAGTGTAATCAAGTTGAAACTGCTAGAATCAATGAGAATTCATCTGTTGGTAAATTTGAGTCAAGTAGTGAGGTACAGAGAACAAGTAGAAAGACAAAAAGTAGAAAAAGCAAAACTCATAGAAGTAGAAAAGTTAAGGAATAAATGATAGAAAAAAATGATAAACAAATAAAAAAATAAGAGGAGTTGTGAAGTATTTGATGTGGCAAAAGGGATTTATGGCAGAACATGATACATAAGAGATGGAGAAAGACTTATAAAATATAAAGAAACCAGTGGTAAAGTTTGAAAGAAGACTTAGTACAAAAGTTAGGAGACAAGAAAAGTTAGATATAGTAGAGGAACAAGATGAGGAGTATCTAAGAAAGTTAGAAAGAAACTGGTAAAAATAAAAGTCAGTTTTCCTTGAGAAGAAACCTCAAATAGAGAATAATATCAAGTTAAAGACAGTAAACTCTATTTATTTTATTTTTTATTTATTTTCTTATTTTGAGATCTAGGATTAGAGTTTAACATGACATCACATATATTATAGTTATGATCACATGATTATATAACATATGAAAGAATATAGAAGATTCTAAAAAGATAATACATACAGTATATTAACATTATTTTGACCTCATATAGTATACATAGTCTTTAAGGCAGGTTAATGGTAGTTTTACATAGACTATTAGCTAGTATATATAAGATAAAGACTATATTATAAACTCTATTGAGTTCTCTTATATTAACTTAATATAAGATTTCTCTTTTACTTAACACTTTGAGATTTAAGTCATAATAACTAACATTACTTAGAACTGTACTCTGAAGTAATAATACCACTGAAATACTCCTTACTTTTACTCAGTGTTTAAATACTGGTAAATACACTGTAATCTTCAGTCTTATAATCAACTATTATTAACATAAAACTCTAATGTTATAATAGTATACTTGTCTTGTCAGCACTTACTCTTTTAAATCTTATTTCATTTTTCCTGAAGTTGTAACTATATGGTAAGTAAATAGTATAGTATATAAGCTGAAGGTTATTTACAAAGTCTACAACTCTTTGTTTCTTAAACAAGTTTCTATACTTGGTTCAAACTCTACAGAACTTTGCAGACTTTTGCTTACAAGTATAAAGTGGTATATATGGATGGAAGAATCTATATTCTTAATAACTGGAAATTTCAGAATTAAATACTACAAGAAAATTATAATCTAGCAAATATAGAATATTTAGAACAATAAAGAATGCTCAACTTGATCAAAAGAAATTATTAGTGGCCAGAAATATGAAACAACATCAAGAAGTATTTTTCAAGGGTATGAGAAATACCAACAGAACAAAGTACAATATATAAAGAAAGCAGAAAAACTTCATTTATTAGAAACACCTTAAGAATCATAACAAGAAATCAGTATCAATATCATAAAACTACTTCTAAGATCAAATAATAAGAATGCAATAGTGAATAGTAGATTAATTCACAAAAATTATCAGACTCAAGACAACTACAGCAGCAGTAATATCAGAGGAAATAGCTAAAATCTACTAAGATAACATATAGAAAATTCATAGAGTTCCAAAGAAGATTGTTGTTAACAGCATACCACTCTCAAACAGACAGTCAAATAGAAAGAGTCAACTAGGAGGTCAAATTATTCTTATGGTGTTATATCAATTATCAATGAGACAATTAAAAAGAATAGTTGTCAGTAGCAAAATTCCAGTATATAACAAAAGACACTCAGCTACAGAGTATACACCATTCAAACTTAATTTTTGAAAACATCTATAGAAACAAGATCTAACAATAAAGATAAAATTACTAAAAATGGAGAATTTTCTTAAGAAGCTACAAAAAAAGTTGGAAAATGGCAAAATTATTTATATAATAATATATAAAATGCCCTACAAACCAATGTATAATAAGAGAAAGAGCTAGATAACTACTACTATCTAACTTATTTACTTCCCAAATGTTCTAGCCTCAATCTCTATATAATTATAACCTTCTTCTAGTAACTATTAAAAGTCTTTTACAGAAATTAAGCCTTGGATAAAGTTTTGGTTTCTCTTCTGTATGTATAATAGTTCAAGTTGGTCTTTGTCAAGGAAGACTTGAATATTTTTCTAGACTATTATAAGATTACACTATTGAGCTTGTCCCTAGTGTAGAATTCAAGCTATCAAAGATATATCTTCTGTTTCCTGTGGAGTAGTCCAAATTGGACAATTTTACTATAGAAAACCTCCAAACTAGCTAGATATATCTCTTGAAGTCCTTTGTAGCTACACTAGTATTTCTTATTAAGAAAAAATATGGGTCCTCATATTTGGTACAAAACTATTGAAACCTTAATATACTTACTATCAAGAACAAGTATCTACTACCATTAATCTCTGAGTTCATGATGAAACTCTAGAATACTCAATACTTTATGAAGCTGGACATATGTTAAGGCTTTAATAATATCCAAATCAAGTTCAGTAACAAGTGGAAGATAGCCTTTTACACAAACTATAGTCTTTTCAAACTATTAGTAATGTTCTTCAGTATTATAAACAGTTCTGCTACTTTCAAAACTATAATAAATAACATATTTTAGAATCTCATAGCAGAAGGTATCATAATAGTATACCTGAACAATATTTTGATTTTTACTTGGACAAAAAATACAAATTTACCAAGTAGCATATTGAGTACTTGAGCCTTATTACTTCAGAGGATCAGATTGAGATAGACTTTCTCAAGTTTGTGATTAGTCTATATTAACCATCTTGTTATAACTCAAAGACTTTAGAGCAAGTCAATAAAAAAGAATCTTGTATTGGATAACATAAGAGAACTCAATGAAGTTCCTAGTACAGAACTGTTTATTTTATATACACTAAGTTACTAGTCCATAGGGCACTATTATCATAACACCAATACTGGTCTTTCTAACCACTTCTGTATCAAAGCTGATAACTTAGATTTTGTAATAGAAGCCATACTCTCCCAAGTCTCAAAAAAAGATGGTAAGTAGTATCTAGTTATATTTCTTAGCAAGTCTCTTTCTCTAGTAGAATACTTGCAATTATTTATATACTAGAAGAGTAATATCACTTCTTAAAAGAAGCTATAATCTTAGTTAAAATTTAAATGGACTACAAGAATCTTAAGTACCTTATAACAGCTAAGAAGCTAGACTTAAGACAAGTACAGTAATCTCTGTACTTATTGTGGTTTAATTTTATATTGTACTGTTACTCTATAAGAAAGCCCAATGTATTTTTACAACAAGTTTATTATAAAAAAAGGGTCTAAAAATAGCTAAGATATAGTACTACTCAAACTAAAGTTTCTTGCCATTTAAGTGTTAAAAGATAAAACTAAAGGATGAGAAGAAGACATTTCTAAAAGATATTAGATGTAAAAATCAGCTTGGTAAATAGAAGAAACACATAACTAGAACTACAAAGAAACTCTGAAAGTTTGTAGTAAAGTCATTATATTCTGTAGAGTAGTTTGAGAATAGAGATCTCTTGTTGTTCTATAATAAAATATACATTCTTAATACTGCAGATCTCCATAAAAAATGATTCCATTGTATCACAATTTGAAGGTAGCCAGATATTTAGGCAAATGAAAAACTCTGGAACTGATCTCTTAAAATTACTGGTAGCTCTAAATGTTAAGATAAATAGATCAATATATCAGTGCTTGCAATCTTTGCTTGTATACTAAACTAACCTAATACTTATCTCTTGGTAAACTGCATTTATTACCAGTACCAGATATAAGGTGGAAAATCATCAGTGTGGACTTTTTTGTCAAACTCCCAAAGTCTGCAGTTGAAGCAGTGATAACAGTAGTTGATTTAGTATTTAAAAGGATTTATTTTATCCTGATACATATGATAATCACTGTAGAGAATACAGTAAAGCTCTTCTTATACAATATTTGGAAATTGCATGATATTTTTACTTATGTAATCTCAGACAGATGTTTGCAAATTTTACTAAGGAGTTGGTGTTTGTTAGACATTGCTAAATGAGAAATATATTCAGAAGAGAAAACTATCTATGAGAAAATTATGAAAAATATTGAAAAAGTTATGGAAATATTATCTGTGATATGTGAATATGGATTTCAAATAACCTTGGCTTCAGCAGGTATGCTGTATCTCTATATGTTGTAATAGTTATACTTAGAGAGTATGTACTGATAGAAAGTTGGAGTTTTAAGCATAGGTATCCAGAATAGTATACTATACTAGTTGATTTTCAAGGTGAGAAACTACAGAGTACCTATACATCCTAAATACTTAGTACTTAGTAGCTAAGATTATATCTAAGGGTTGAATAAAACAGATAACTACTCTGGGTATACTAAAATCCTTAGAAATAAAGTCTGAAGTTATATAGAGATCATGAAAAAACTCTGTAATTAGTTTGTTAGATACAGTTCATATCTTGTTATCCAAGATCTAGAAGAGACATTTTAGATATTTAGAACTAAGTAAATTACATTATCCAAGAATATGAAAAACAGAGTAGAATGATCTTTAACTTCAGCTTATATGCTATATCTCTACAAGTTGCATAAGTCACATATTTTGGATTGGAAACTAGGAACTTAGTGTGTAAAATATCAACAAAAGGTGGTGAGATACATCATTGCTAACACTGGAAGAGAAGTGCTAGTTTTAGTTAATTTTTAGAATAACTATTATAATATAAACTACTGGATTATATACTAGTTAGTATATCTAGAGTAGTTATCTGAAATGTAACTGCTAAACAAGTTATTTTGATTACTAGTGATCCTCAGATGTTATGATGTGCTTGGATATCAACATTTTTCTTTTCTTTTATCTATTTTTCTTAATTTAATATTTCTTTTCTTTTGATTTTTCTTTTTTTATTTTATTTTCTTTGATAATGAAGAAGGCATACGACTGCAGTCACATGACATATCTCATGATATAAGGTCATAGGCCTAGACTTTGGAAGAAGAGACTAAAAAAATGGTGACAAGATACATATATACAACATATTCATCTCATAGTATATATATAGTGTACTTATGGACAATGCATGAACATTAGGGTAGGGTTATTTATTGTTAGCTCAGATCATGTACATATTATATAAATAGGGTAGCAATATATTGGAGACTTCTTGTCAAGTTCTCTTATGATTCTTACTTAATATTTGTCCTAAGATTTATTACTTGTATTACTATTGGTCTTTTGACTAGTGGTTGCCACAACATCAGATGTCAAGAGAGAGAGATCTATGAAGTTATCTTAGACCAACATAAATATCCAAGGTAGGATAAACAGATTTGATCCATATCAGAAGAGGTTGAAGAGTATTATAAAATAAACTACTCACTTATTTGTAAGATCTAAATTTAGGAGTGATTCAGAAGTTCAATAATGATGACAATGATGATTAAGATCAATACAAATAATAAAGGATAAAGATTAATATTATTAAGTCTAAAGTCTAATTCTTAGATACAAAAGTATATATATAAAAGAGTAATAGTCTGTATACAAGCTATTTCCATCATATAATCAAAACTCATACTTGATGGGACTGTCATCTGTCATAGCAGCTGTTAGGCTAATTTTAGAAGGTAACTAATTATATTACTATATTGATATGCTTGTATCTCTATGAATACTTATTGCTATGTAATATACCATATATCATCAAGAATGGTTTGATAAGTACTTTCTAATGCAAGTTCAATCATACAAATCTGTCTAGTCATTTATGAGATATTAGCAAACAAAGATTTTACAGTTACTGATGACCTAATATCTTGGTTGTTTGTTGTTGCTTTTGTACATTCCACATATGTGCAGATAACCCTCATTTGGGGCTTTACAGTACAACTTATAGTAAGTGGTTATCTATGGGTTGAGATGGATGAGGTTGGAACATGGAATGTAACATAGTATCAAAAATTGAGAAAAGAAATAGAAACAATAGTAAGAAGAAATAAACATATAAAATCCCTGAAAGAACTCTTGTAAATACAAAAGAATAATGAATCTTATATTGTATAATGAGCTTTTTTGAAAAGTCTAATGAATAGATTACAAAGCTCCTTAAGAGCCTTTAACAATACTATCTATTCTAGGTAATATACCTCTTGAGTTGAATCTTATGACTAATAATACCAACTAATACTCATCTTTCTAGTCTTTTTAGGTTACCAAGACTTTCTAAAACTTGTACAAAAGTGATAGAAGATACTAATAATCCTTGCTTGAGAAAATAGTGAATAAACTGCTTATAAGTGGAAGAATTTAGATAGGAGTTCTCTTTCTTTACTTATGACTTCTAAAAATACAGAGAATAAACATAGAGAATAGAAACCAAAACTATAAGAAAGACTGCTAAGGTCCCACAAGAATATAGTTTTCTCTCTATTTGTAATCTGAAATTAACCCAATAGTCTTTTCTTGCTTACAAGTATTTATTTTATTCCTTCTTAGCTATTCTTACTAGTTGTTCCTACTTGTAAGTCTATTCTCAACTCCTTTAGCTTCCAATCCATTATGTTTCTGTCTTATTCTGTTGTCCAAATATTTGTGGCTATGCCAATTGTGCTTGCAAGTGCCCATACTTCATACCTAGTCTTTTGTGATTGCAATAATATCTCTTATTCATTGAAATCTAGTTTTATTAATAGTTACCACACCATCTCTTGAGTGGAAACTAGGTTTTAAATGCTTGAAAACTTAATAAGAGTATGTTTTCTCATAAAAAAGTGTTTTCTGGCATAAAATCTCCCTCTTACTATAAATAACTGTTCTTAATCTTCTCTAGAACTTTAGCCATCTTGCAAACACTATTTTTATGTTCACAAACACAGTATGTTTTGTCTTAGACCATACCACCTCATTAATTTCTTCTAGATTATTCTATCAAGAAACTCTGATTCTTATCTATATGTTCTCAATTAAGATTAAATATCTTTTCCATTAAAAAAATTTCATTCAATGTATTAAGACTGCTGACCTAAGCAAATTTCCATGTCACTCTGACAACTTCTTTTCCTTTTGATCTATATTTCATTATTTCTTTGGCTAAAGTATTTACAGCTTCTAGCTTATATTTTTTCTATAAAAGTTCTCTTTCTCTCTAATATCTTTCTCCTCTTATACTTTCTTATGCAACCAGCAGAGTACACTTGTCTTACTTAGCATCTGGCTATTCTATAACATCAGATGGGAAAGCTAATACAGTATTCCCTCTTAAAGGAATGAGATAATCTAATAGTTAGTGTTCTTGTTGAAATTCATTAGGTCTCTCCTCTATTATATCACTAATAAGCTCCCTTCAAGATCTTCAACAAAAGCTTCTGCTACTAAGCTATCTTTACCTATACCATTTCTAATACATTTTTCTGATATCATGCTTAGCAATATTGCTAAGTGAATCTGATATTCTCTTGGTAGCTCTGGCCAGTCTGGACATTCAAATGGAAACCTTTGACTCTTCTGCTTTACTCCTTTTTAAGCTGTTTGTTCTACTTTTTCTTCTTCTAATTAGGCTTCTTCTTTGTCTAGTAAGCTTTTTTCTTTTCTGTTTATTTGTCAGCAAGCTGACAAATATATGTTTCTAGCTTATTTTTCTTCTTGCTGAACTCTATCTCCAATCTTGTTCTAGATTAGGCTTCAGCTTTTTCTCTAGTTTTTTACTAGCTTTCTCTTTCTCTATTACTAACTATAAGAAGACTTACTCTTTTGAAACCTTTCCCTTCTGCATTTTTAGCTGATCTATACTTGGTAACCCTTTCTAGTATTTGCACTCATCTACTAATCTACTTTCCCATACTCTAGACCTTTTTGAACTATATATAAATACTTCTAACTATCTAAATATATTATCCAACTTCTCTTTCCTTACTCTTTTATAATGTGCTGTGATCTTCCATAGTCTGCTATTATCATCTGATTATTTTCTTCCCTACACTCTGAACTCTCTTCTAATCTAGTCTCTCTTTCTAAACTGTTCCTAATTACTTGAGTATTATTATTCTCTGCTTATATAAATATAATTCTGACACATTAGAATAGACTTGTTATTATATAGAATAGTTGTCATCTTTATGAATTCTCATTCTGTTCTCTTAGAATTTTCCAGAGATAAGTATATAGTTTGGTATTTCTTGAACAATAAACTTAAGATTTCCTAGAGATTTGAAGTGCCTTGCTCTTCCACTTAGTTACTTTAACACTAACAATCCTTCTAAATTTACCAGTTATATTTGCTGCAAGAAGGCTAAGTCCAAGTCTTTAGCTTTTATTTCCTTTAGTAAGCCAAATTTCTTTTTATTTGACTTCTTAATGTTTTCTTTTTTACAGTGCACAATCTGGTTTTTTTTATGGCTCTTTGCTAGAGATCCTTGTTGTGGCAACTACTAGACATAAAGTCCAATAGCAGCACTACAAGTAAATCTCACAGTTGGAATATCTAGTGGGGAACACAAGTTGTGTATTTATAAGAGAACTCGATAGGGAACCACAACAGTATTTTACTGACTATTTATAAGTATCCATGGTCTATACTACAACTGTGCATTATTCTATTTTAATGTCCATGCTCTGTCCTCATGTCTATTACTTATCTTCCATGCATCTACCTCAAGGCCAGCATGCCATGTCCATGTGCCCTGACATCATACTCTTTAATCTCTGTCATCTATGTGTGTACCATGTGTATACCATGAGGAGCCTATATCCCTTGACATCATTCTAACCCTAGACTCTTTCTAGACTCTTCTAGCCCTATGACATCATGTCATGTGACTTCCTAGTCACATACTCTCTCTCTCTCTTGTTGTAGACTAATAATAATACTTCTACTATATCTTATCTTATCTGTCCTAAAGTCTGTCTATACTCTCATCTTATAACAATCTTCTTCTGGTATTTGTTCCTAGTCTTTTTACACTTCCCAGTTACAAAGACCTAGTAAATTTCTTAGTTTTCTCTTTTTATAGTCTTTTCTAACATTTTTTCTAAAATTCTATTAGAGAAAGAAAATACCTCTTCTATATCACTTCTGGCTCTGAGTATTACACTCCTTAGTCTCTTCTCTTCAAGACTTCTATCACAGTAGTATACACTATTTGTTTCCAACTAGTAAACAGTTTTTAAAGCTGTAAAAAGTACATTACTTTTTATATCTCTTACTGCTCTCATCAAAAGCTTGCTGCTATGTGGTAGTTTTGGACCAAGCAACTTTACATGCCTTTGTTTGCCAGTCACACTCATAAGTAGTCTCTACTTCTGTAATTTTTTGTTCTTACTAATTTTTCTATTCTTTTCTAGATATCTCACTTTGCTTACACTCTTTCACCATTGTATAAAACTATATGGAAGTAGCTAATTCTTCTCTTAGAGCCCTTATATTCCACTATCATGCTTTGGTAACAGAGTTTACCAAGAAGCTTTTAGTTGCTAAAGAATATTACTCTCAAAGTTCTTTATTCTGAATCAATAATAGTCTTGTGGCTGATAAGATCACTCAACACAAAGCTTTTGCTACTGCCTGTACTGCCATATCTGATCTTGATGGTCTTTCTTCTCAAGATGCTATACAGACTCTCTTTGAGTCCTATATCTATTTTATTTCTTCTTTAAGACTGTTATTATCTTTACTAGCTATAATAGCACTTTTTCTAAGGCTCTAGGTTAACACTATCATCACTTTCTTTCTTGTCTTGTAGATAGCTTCTCTTATATCAAAAAGTTAGATAAATCAGCCAAGTAAAGAAAAATTCCTTTTCAAGTATTATATTGTCTGAATTATATTTACTATCTATATTCATAAATACATATCTTTGTCTACTATATCTCTTTTTCTATTGTGTAATCTAAGTTCTGTTGTTGTATGAACTAAGTCTTTCTCTGGTATAAAACCAAGTCCATCTTTGCCTCTTTTATGAGCTTCAGTCTCTTTCAATATAAATTCTTTCTCTAGTATTTTTTGTGTAATCCTAAGTTCACTTTTACTATTCTAAATTATGAAGCCTTCAGTTATAAACCAGCCTTTTTCTTATAAATTTTCAGCTTTTCACCTATTTTTATAATACCCTCTTCTATATCTGAGTTTGTTTTCTGCTTGTGAACTCTTTTTTTTCATTTACAAGTCATTATTCTTCTATATCTTTCCTTATTCTTTCTCTCTTTATATAAAATATATTCTTACATTCTACTTGTGTTCCTTTCACTTTGACTATAAAGTTGGGATTCCTAGTAAGACTTCTTATTGTCCTCTTAGATAACTAGATCATGATTCTTACTTATAAAAAAGGTTGATTCTTCAAACTTATCTCATTTCACATTCTGAATATTTATTTCTATTACAGACTATCTAACATAATCAATCTAGAGATAGCTCTCTTAAAGCATACATAAGTAAGTTTGCTTTTCACAAGAGTCTCTTTAAGTTGATTTCTACTATAATATTCCAGTATCTATGTTTAGTGAACCTACTAGAGAGTCTATTAATATCTATTCAAAGCTCACAGATATATTGTTCAATATCATCCATTATAGTTGATATCTTTTCTGAAAGAAGACTATCTTAGACTCTTTTTGTATAGCTATTGATTTTTTTTCTAAGCCTACTATAAGCATTTCAGAATAAATTATATATATATATTTTATAGTTTTTAACTATTCATAGCACATCTTCCTTGAGTGCTTAAATAGTGATCCTAGTACTTTTGCAAAGACTGATTATATCAAACAGCTCTCTAAAATCAAGTATGCCTATAAGAGGTTTAAGAAAGAACATAATATCTTCTTTCATTTCTCTACTGTATTTCAACAGGTATCCCAATTCTTATTCCAATATAACAAGACTTCTCAGACTTCCAAGATACTGTATTCCACTGCCTTTCTTACTACTATCTTTTCTAGCTTTCAGGCTTTGGCTTCTACTAGTCAGATTTCTATCATTATTCAGAGCAAATTTATATTTTGATATTTTATTATTTTCTAATTGATTCTTTTTCTTATCTGTCTATTTATTTTAATACTACCATATTAAAGAAAATACTTCTTTTCCAGCAACTAGTACTTCTGGTAGTGATAAGGTAGAGATCATTATACTGGCTTCTTATAATCATATTCCTAAAAGTTTCCATTTGCAGATCTCTAGTTACATCTTCTAATCTACTGTCTTCTACTCATTCTCAAACTTCTTCCTAGATTTCTATGCAAATAAACAATATAAGTGGCTCTTCTATATCTTCTTCTTGCAATTTGCTACCCATAGTAAGTCCTTCTTATTTATGGAGTCTTTTTTAACTTATTACAGTCTCTTATTCTAGCTTGGCTTAGTAAGTCTCTCTCAAATGACCTTTTCACAAGTGCTTTTTCTATCTTATCATACTATCTTTTTCTAATAGCTTGTTTTCTATATATTTGAAGTAGACCTCCTTGGTAATGGTGGGCATTCTATGATTCATTTTTTATAAGCACTTAATCTTTTATGTTCTTATAGCTCAAGTCTTGTTTGATGCTACTCTGTTCTTCTACCAGCAGAATATTACTATTCCTAGTAAGCAAGCCATAAAGTTCATCCTCTTTTAAACTTTTACAAATGTTCTATATATGTCAAGATCGTTAAAGGTGGACTTTGTTTATTTTATTTTCTCTCTTTTATTTTTATTTTTATTTTTCTATTTTTAGAACAACTCGGGAATAGGGTTAATCAGTCACGATGTCACATCAGTCACAAGTTGATGGCATAGTCACAAGACTGGTCACGGGACTCAGGAGAAGGAAGTAGAGGGAACTAGATGTCACAAACTTCATTCAGCTTGTATCTCCACAACTGGTGGACCAATTTTCACAAACTAAGTTGCGCTGGAAAGCCCCAAATGAGAGCTATCCGCACATATGCGGGATGTACAAAAGCAACAACAAACGACTGAGATATCAGGCCATCAGTAGCTGTAAAAGCTTCGT
>Ga0157364_1004568_pt1 | contig 13849 bp, 3 predicted proteins | sample AttsexASBM2_FD_111476 | JGI IMG/M metagenome (GOLD analysis project Ga0157364, IMG submission 111476) | Fungus gardens microbial communities from leaf cutter ant in Ribeirão Preto, State of São Paulo, Brazil - Atta sexdens ASBM2 | ecosystem: Host-associated > Fungi > Mycelium > Unclassified ... | reverse complement strand
TGTGTGTGTGTGTGTGTGTGTGTGTGTGTGTGTGTGTGTGTGTGTGTGTGTGTGTGTGTGTGTGTGTGTGTGTGTGTGTGTGTGTATATATATATATATACATATATATATATATATATATATATATATACAAAAAATAAGTGCTCTTTAAAATAATATTCTTTTAAATAACAATAGAATTAATAATCTTACATATAAGACCATAGAAATTCAGTCTTTATCAAATTTGTTAAAATAAAAATAAATAAAAATAAAATAATTATTCTGCAAAAGAAACTTTACTATTTTGCCTAAAGCATCGCGACTGTTCTGCTCAAATACCTATCAAATCCATTTATCCGTGTTGCACCATCAATGCTGCAAATTCGTGCTGCCTCAGGTTGTCTTGCAGTTAACTTGCAAAAGGTTGAAATCAACTTGCTAGTCGATAACCTATAATTGAATACGTAGGCGCCGCAAAAAGCGTAATCAAAGCGCGACGGTGCCGCTTGTGCTCTCGCGAGGCGAAACAGGTTTCTTCGAATGCTGTCACGGAGAAATGATGGAGCAAGTAAGATCATTATGTTCGTCTTTGCAACGATCACATTCTTTCGGTTTTCATTAATCTGATATCAGTAAATCTCTCAGACATTTTGACTTTAAAAAAAAAAACACTTTACTCAGAGAGTAATGATATCAAATAAATGAATTAAGAATTCCATGAATATATAATAACGTAAGACATACAAGTTTTCATTCACACTATTAAATTGTAATTTAAATAATAATACAAATTAAATATTCTCGCTGCATGCAAAGCATTTTTGCTTCGACGACTAAAATAAATCTAAAAAAAAAAGTTGAGTTATCACGGACGGTTTGAGTAGTCATGACATTTTATCGAATCGATACCGGATGAGTGATCATTATATCGCCAATATCTTTCCTGGTCATTTCATTGTATTATGAAACTTCAACAATCACTCAACCAGATCAGATAGCAAAAGAACATAATGATAAGGTAGTTAATTAATTCGAATCGATTAAGTATCTGATTCTTTTGGATAATTGACGGATAAATGATGTAATTAATTCATTTCTCTTTGATTTTTTTATATTGTGCAAGTAAAACGGCAGTATACTTATTAAACTTGATGTTAACTAATATTATTAGACAGTAAATTTAATAGCCAAATATTTGCGGTATATAATTGTGAATGTTAAAAACTATATATATTTATGTTTTATTATATATCATACTATTTAGGATTATTTATCGCTAAGTTTGTGAAAGAATTATAATCTTGTAATTTTAATCATACTGCTGATGATTAATAGAGAAGATCTTTGGAAATAAAACATAACGTTACAATTAACTTTGAAAATATTGTTTTTCTGGATGACAACGAAGTCACTGACAACTGTCTTTTGTGCGAGTATTACAAATGCAATAAAGTTTGACGAGATGTCATTTCGTCGAAAGTTCATTTGTATTTTCCATGGAAGAGTCGGAATTAACGAATTCTAGGAATAACTGACACGCGGCAACACAACAGGCGTATAATACGAAACACTATGTAACACGCGATGCATTTTGCACACGTATTTAGGATTTCTTCGAAACTCCGACGAAGTCGGTATAACACATCTTTTACGTGAAAGTCGACACGTGATTTGGCCATTTTGCAACTTCGATTTCATCGCATGGTGTATACGTTAAGTATAAACTTATTTTTATATCGTTAACAAAAATGATATACTTGCACATATTCACATAAAAAAAAAATTCTGCATACAAATTCAATGTACACGTTATCTATTTCAAAAGAAGACGGAAATTAGGAATTTCAGTATCTGCTTATTTATTTGTAAAAAAAAAAAAGAGAATAAGCATCGCGTGATTCTTACATAAAACTGGACTTCAGTCAATTTCGTTGCATTTCCCTCCCAATCAGCTTACGTATTCTCGCTTGATATAATCGAATAAAATACCTCAATATTACATTTCTGAAAAATGCTATTCACGTAGTTCCTACAATGTGAATGCATCAAAATTTCGTGGATTGGTCTCAAAATGGATGTAGTCCGAAGCGCATACATAAAACTCTTTATATCGTGAGTTAAACGTGATTTTAGTATTTCATGTCACAGAGATGTAAAGAGTGCTTTAAAAATATAAAATACGATTTATCAAACGTGATACATATTATGATCAATTCTGTATGACGTATTGTGCCGAATAATATAGTAATTGAATATTACTATTTAATTATTTAGAAGTCATACATTATAAATTAACGTTACATTTTTATAATTTGTAGTAACTATTATCAAATAAAATTGCTAAAGCAAAAATGAGAGTATCGTTACAATTCAACCGAGATTGAGTTATTTAAAATCATACATAATCCACAGCAATTAAAGAAAAAACTTCGGAGGATCAAATTTCATTAACAACTTTAACTTTTTAAATTCATTATAATACCGTATTAATATTTATTATAATAATATTTAATTTATTATTATAATTTATTTTAATAATTTTTCTTAAGTTTATCTCATTGTATTTTACATTTTATAGCTTCTCGTGAATATAGTTACCCACAATAACAAGTTAAAAAAACTCTTCTATATTTAATGATAAAAGAGGAAAGGATTATCAAGATCGAAAACTGTCACTATATAATTCATGGTTACAAGAAGTAATGTGATGTTCATATTTAAATTTCAATGCACTTTATCTACTTTCCAAAAACACACTATCCGGATATCTCGGAATTAATCGATGATACAAATTTGACGCTATCGTCTCGTCGACCTGTCTCAACTTTCATTAACAATTACGACGACACTGTTATTTGAGATTTCGAATGTGGCGGTATAAGATCGGTAAATCGATAAGACTCCTCGAGGTTGTTCCGATACAAAGGTGTATGAAGATGACAATCAATAAAGATGCGTTTAAGGATTCATGTTAAGAATTATACCAAATTCGTTTAAATTTATTTTTCACGAATTTATCTTTTATTTATAGTGGAATAGTAATTTTATTTATAGCAAAATAATAATATAAGTGGATATATTTCCAAATAATGGACCAAAATATTAGATTTATTTTCAAAAATCAAATAAGGTTACCTTCGTTGATATTTTTAATGGTTCTGAATCGATTTCATCGTGTCGAAAATAATTATACAGTCTATAATTATGATTCCCTCCTGCAATCCAGGTCTTTTTTGGAATAATTTCATTCTCAAATTTCATCTTCATTTTTGCTCAAATTTTAATTTTTATTAAATAATATTTGAGTTAAAAGATTATTAGATAATATAACGTTGAGTTTAAAGACTATTAGATAATATAACAGAAATGTTAAAAAATAAAATAACCCTAAATTTTTCCACATTTTTGGAAAGTCTAAAACAATAAAAAGAACTGAAACTGGACAAAAAATATTGCAAATGGAGGGAATAAAAATATGATTCCAGACGAAAGGTTAATTATATACTGTGAAACTATTTTTGATATGATACATATATTATAATCGATTATAATAAATCTTAAGAAAGATCAGAAATGTCATCTAGTGTATACTGTATTGCCAAATAAATCTGATATTTTGATCTACCATCTAAAAATATCTATTTAAACTATTATCTCACTTGACAAATTCTATAGAAAGATGGATTTAAAGATGAATTTTGCATAATCAGTTAAATAAAGTCTGACGATAAACGATATTTTTTGTTACTGCTTTAAATAAACTTTCAGTTAATTCTCGAGGTTGCATAATTTAAGTATCTTAATATAAAAATTCTTTTGTAAAATGTATAACTAATATAAAAAACATATAATATAAAAAACATTATTATTGTAATATAATATGATTTAGCCAAAATTTTAACCGTATATGTAACCGTATATGTAAATAATATTATGATTCGAGGAAGACAAAAAATGTATCGAAGATTTTATAATGGAAGTCTTATATGTATACATTCCTTAATTTTTTTTTAGATACACTTATAAAACGTATTTATAATTTCTATGTCTTTATGTTTATACTTTGATTCCTTTCATTATTAAAAAAAAATGATAAAATAGCAGAAATGCGCGTGTGTTAGTTCATTAAAAATATCTTCTAATTCCTTCTTTTTTCTTCTTTTTTAATACAGTCTTTGAAAACGTATTTATGCGCGACGATATGCTCATTATTTTTAATAATTCGAGCATAATATGTCTCCCCCTTTCTCAACCATATATAAAAAAAAGTCATCATTACCGCAAATACGATATCGGTTGAGTTAAAAGTGAAAACAACCTTTTGGTGTCGTTTCTTTTTCTTATCCCGATGAATAACTTCTTCAAAGAATTACTACGTTCTCTCTATGCAAATTTTTCCACACTGAGGAACGTGCTGACAGAAAAATATCGTTATATTTATTTATTTCAATAGTCTCTGTCAAGAAAACATTATTGTGCGCTTTAATGGAAACTATTTTTACACATTTTTTACTATTTTATAACTGCTACTCTGTAATTAATTCTTATATCATACATATTTCACATACATGACATTTTTACTATAGAAATTTACTATAGAATTTCTGTAATAATCATGGCAGAATAAAAAAATAGAATTCTTTTTGATACATTATCATATCATTAGGTATCTATATAAAAAAAATTTAAAAAAACACGATGCGAGAAAACTTATGCTAATTTTGTTTTCCTAAAATTTACTTTATTAAACGTTGATTTTAATTACCATCTCTTTTATTTAGTATCTTTTTTAATTAATATCCCTTTTTCATTAAAAGGTTTTATAAAGTATATACCCAGCAAATAAATTTTTTAACTTTTAAAATCTTTTTGACATATTTCCAAGACTGCTGATTTAATATTTTTACATGCCACGCGTATGGTACGTTACTCTTCCTGTCTTTAATCAATGTCTTAACGTGAAACACAGTCAAAAAACACACGTCTGGAATCAATATCTCTTCTCAGCAACGCATGATCAAAGAACGCGCACCCAAGATATATTTACGACTTGACTTGTAAGCGATTATACAGAACAACCTGAGGAAGAAGAGATTACGAAAAAAAAGATGAAGCATTAACCCGAGAGGGCGCGTTAACGTGGCAGATTTGCCTTATCAAGTGAAATAACTCCCACTCGATTTATCGCTCTGCCCATTTATAACGTCTTGCGTGAAGAACGCGGCAGAGCTCGCTGAAGTAAATTCACCATAAGGAAGGCATTTGCTACAGCGAGGGACAATGTACTGGAAGCGGAAGAAGTACGTGCTCGAAACGAAGGCCCTTAGAGGACGAGGCTGAGGCTGTTCGTTCCGCACGATGCCTCCTCTTATTTTGTCTTTTAACTTATTCCGCGCTTACTCCCGATATCTTCTCTACCTTATTTTTCCTAATGCCCTGTTTAAAATTCTGTCGAACTTTTCTCGCATCCTACGATCAAATTACACGATATTCACGTTTCTCTAGATAAGTTCCTTTCATTCAAATGTTTCTGTCTATAGCGAACATTTATGAGATCGCTTTTGAGGGCGACATTGATTCTCTCAAACGTTGCCATGAAAGATTGATAAATTTTCCTGTACTAGCGATTAACCTTTACAGTTAGTATTTTAACCATGGAGTTAGTATTTCGATTATTTTCTATGTAGAGACATAGAAAAAAGCACCACAGTTCGCCGCATCTACGACAAACGGAAATTCAAGCAGACGTTTAATTCCAGCAAGCAAAAAGACGATGAATAGAGACGGTATAGTAGAATGTGTGTATATATATGTGTGAAAACCTGCAACGTGTTTTCCGCTCAACCGCGCTTGTTATCTCGAAGATTCCTCCAACAAAGATTCAGCTTGGAAGCAGCCCTATTTAGCGATTTCCACTAAATTTATTACGAAGTTAAATCGCATCCTTTCAGTGCACGAGTTAAAAACAGCTAATATCAACAATCTAGTATGTATGTGTGTGTGTGTCCAATTATTCAATCCAATTATTGAAAACTAAAGAAATTCAATTTTCCAACAGACAATGATAAACCTTACTATTACGACCCATTATAAAACAAATAAAATTTTAGATTTAAACATATATAATTTTGTTATAACTCTTGTTTTTTTTTGGAGAAAATATACGTATATCTTATACTCTGAATGTGTTAAGATCCTACACAATCAATAATACTGTCAGTATTAATGAATACTGATAATATATTATTCATCGTGTGTGGTTAATATTGATAGATTGACGTAGAATACCGAGATGACCTAGATTTTAACTCTCGAGCATCAGTATCGCTTTATTAGAAACCATAGTATGTCACAGTACGTCACAGTGCAATAGATAATGTACGTAAAACTAAAATATAATTAATTGTCAATAATATTGATCGTTTAAGGTAATACAAATTCTAAAAATATTAATGCGTACTGTTAGTATTATTGATCCAGTTACTTACTGATCAGTACAGGGTCGCTTTTAAAGATATATATATATATATATATATATATATATATATATATATATATATATATAAGTCAGTTTCCGATTACGATTATTTAATATCAGATAAGATATTAATTTCACGAGATGGATTTACTCATTGTGTCGATTAGAATTGTCGATTGTGACGGATGGATTTCGTGACAGTAGACCAACCAGATCGCACTATAGAAGATCCTAAATAAATATCTGTGAGAATTATACTACAGAGTACGGACTAATACCTTGTCTGTTCTTATCTACCTCGGCCATGAGGGATAGCCACACAGAATGTAATTAACATAGTTTTGATGATAGATAAACGCAGATGACAGGTCTAAAGGTAATTTCGGAAAAGAAATTTAAAAGGATGAAATTGAAACATCAAATGTTGTAATAAGAAAAAAATTAACTTAAAGCGAATATCATAACAATATTTTTAATGAATAATAGATATTTATATGATTTAGGATTATAATTCGATTTTAATCAAGCAAGAGTGTGTATTTTCAATTAACGAGAGAGAATGAATTTTAAATTTATGTATATATTATTTTCTAATTAAAAAAAATGTTTAATAATATATTCTAAAGTATAGAATGTTCAATAAATTAATAATATACTTTATTGAGATCTCCTACAATTAGTTTAACTTCAAAACTATTTATAATTAATTTTTTTGTAAAACAAATCGCACAAGTACGCATCTTCTAATTTAATATTCCGCTATTATAGACTCGTAACTTTTCTGTACCGCAAAGTATATTTTTAACATAGCAGTGTCTAGACTTTATATACATATATTGGCTTGTTGCACAATTATGATGACAGGAACAATCCTATACAGTGTATATACCACCGGATGCAACTTAGTCGAGTAAATTAAGTTTACAATTCACGTTGTCGTGTAGTGTGTCTAGGTTAGACACTAATTTAGTATTGCTTTTGCGTATCCGGAACGTGCTAATAAACTCAATACCGTGAAACATAGTCAAGCTTCGATGTATTACAGACACGAAATATTTCCTCGTTAACTTTATGATGAAGTGTTTGTCGGCTAACGAACATACATATATACGTATATACATACCTATACTATTTAAAGACGTAAAAATATAGAAAACGTTGCATGTTTAAAAGCCTGCACTCAGAAAGTGCCAAGAAAAAAGGCAGCGTTAATGTATTATGAAGTCTTTAAATAGTCGCCAATGTTAAAAGAGTAATCATATTCTACAGGGATGATAAAAACGCGTCGTAACGCTATATAGAAAGCACATAAGAATTATCGTAATAACTTTTGTTCATAGTTAATTTTTGTGTTACGCGTTGTACTAAACGGATATATTAGTTTTTATTATACTTCGTATGTGTCGAAACTAATTTGAACCATAGACATTATACTCAAACTAACAGAGAATATGTATCAGCTACTGTTGTTTTAAACAATTAAACACTATGGTTGTTATGTTTTTCCAATAGAAAATGCGAGCTTGCGTTAATGGATCGTAATTGAACACATCGTTCAATGTTCAATTTAATGCGTCGACAGACAATCATTATCGTTGCTGATTGTGCGTGATAGAAATTACTGTATACACATATGTAATAGCTTTCGAATAGACATTGAACGGCCAGTAAATGAGGCCAATGTGTAAATGGGAGTCGCTCCCAAATTTTAATTGGTGCAATACGGATGAGTGATCAGCGATTTATATCGACAGTGAAAATGACGATGCAATCATATACCACGCGTTTCAATCACATCGAAAAATCATTATCGATCACGCTTTCGCTCTTTTTCACACAATAATAATTTATGGATCGTATTTATCACCCAGTGAATAATTTTCTATCTTTAATTCAACTTCTGCCAAAATCAACCTAAAGCAATCAAAATTTAGAGTATTGCATGATTAGTTGTTGTAAAATTTTTCATGTGTACACGTCCGTTTTGTTCATTTAATTCTTGATGTTTTAATATCCAAATAATTTTGAAAATGACATATTTATTGTAATTGATATTTTTTCACTCGATAATGGATTGAAAAATATCACGTGTTATGTTTTGCAGTGCACATAATACCAGAATGTTCAGGATAAATTTATCGGGCACCTTAATTATTCGGATGGATTCTTAACTTAATTGCTTTAATTAGCGCTCCTTTCGTGTGGTCCAATGCGAAGCTTGTTCGTGCGCGTCTTCGCTTGCTGCCAACTTTTTGCATTTTCGCGAAAACTGCTCGAGATCGCTTTCTTCATTTTCTTGCGAGGCTTCTTACACTCTACAAATTTCAACACGCTGAACCGTCGCGCGGAAACTTTTCTTTGTAGCACTTTTTAATCGCGCAACCGAGAATATTGCAAGCGGAGAATGTCGTCTGCACTTTTAACGTGCCATTCTTAGCAGATTCTTCTTAACTAGTTTTTGAGACAAAAATATCAATTAGGTATACTATTAACGTCATGTATTCATATTTGATAAAAAAAAATGTTTTATGTAAAGTTAACATGTAAATTATCCAATGAATTACTACGCTTACTGAACTCTCTTTATTTATTTAAATTAGAAAATTGCACAGTTTGAATAATTTTTTTCATGATTATGTAGAGCAATAATAATGATTTGGAAAATATCAACATGAATAAGATCATATTGTTTTCTCTTTGTGAAATTAATGTTAAAACAACATTTTCTCTAAATTTAAAAAGTCAGAGTTGTCACAAATTTCTCATCCTAAAATTCCACAACTTTTCCTGATTTCGAGATAAAAATTTTATGATTTTTCCTGACTTTCAATAATATTAAAAAATTTTTTGCATTTTTGTCTTGTAATTCGAAAACTATTAAATATTTTGTTAAAAGATCAATTTAACATAGCAATGTAAATTAATGTTAATGTTGTTGACACTATTTGTAACTGTTAAGTGGGTAACATTCCAAAACTGTAGGTATGCTGTATATTGCATATTAAATTTTTTTAAAGCCAAGAATTTTTATTTTCTTGAAAATTTTGCAAAATTTCTTGACTCTTCCCTGATTCTCCTAACTGTTTTCAATTTCCCTGACAATTTCCTGATTTCCCTGATTTTCAATTTTGTGTAACTCCGAACATTAACTCAGTACATTTACCCCATAGCATTCAAATTAGTGAAAACAATTTTCGAATCCACATCCATTCGAATGCCGACCCTTCCGCGCATAATTAAGCCCTTAGCATTTCTTGGCTCTCCTTACATGCAAGAATGCAGTTTCATTTCAGCATTCTTAATGCATTCCGAGGACAACATGATTCATAGTATATATTTCATGCGTATTTTCTCTTTTTTGTGGCAAAAGCGAGGTTTTTTTTTTTTAAATAAATGAATAAAGTTCGATATTTTTTTTTTATTTGATGCCACGAAAAGAAATGAAAACAAAAGATTATAATTTTTCTGCGCGAAAGAAGATAAAATAAAAGTTATATTCATCATTTTATTCGATCTTAATTAAGATTGCAATGAACGTTTAATTAACAAAATATATCTTCCCTCTAGAACAAATGTATGTATCGTATTCTTAACGAAATCGTATTCGTTTATATTTCATTGATACGAAGTCGCTACCGTTTCGCAATATCCATTTCGAATGACTGTACTGTAATATCGGCAGGCTTGTTTAAATCAAGCTGCGTGTTACAAAACAAATATATCTCATTGCCTGCGGGATGCAACAATCAGAAGATACTGACGCGTCTCTGCATCTCTAATCTTCTACGATTTCCACCTCGCAATTATCGTAACGTCGGCGAACACGAGCTGTGTTTCTGTAATCTACACGATGTCTTAGGCGATGACGCCGCGCGCCGGTAGAATACAGCCCGGAGGCTGCACCGCGCGTAAACACGAGCTCTAGCTATAGACCACTGCCGAATGGAACAAAGAGGAGGAATCGTATGTGAAATCGACGCAACCGGTCTTCAGTTGTGAGATTAGTCTAAGGCACGATAAACAAACTCCATTGAAACTGAAGCAAATGTCTCTCGATTCGTGGAAGCAACTCTTTATGGATGACCGTCTTTCTACTACTATTACGTTGCCACGAGAGCTGTTCCAAATTTAAATGTAATTATAGATGAGAGGATGACATATGATATCGGCGCTGTGACAATCACTTCTACGAAGAAATTATAAAAAATTAAAAGATATCTAATTTCCAAGGAGCCACATACAAAATGACATTGATAAAACTGTCTATCTATGTACACTTTAAAGCGCATATACAATGATAAAACTATTTATATCTACTCTTTCGATAAAAATTAAGAAATATTCCTTTGTAATTTTTAATTATCAATTTGGGAATTACCAATTCAAAATCACACTTTGCAAAACTTTCCAAGTTTTTTTAATTATTTAATAATTTCGCTGGTAAAATTGTGTTGCACAGAATCGAAAAAAAAAATTTTTTTTAATGTATGTGTAAATGGCAGTATAACCTATTATGTGCATATTTAAAGCGTAAAATCTCGTGTACAGTTTTCTGACGATGTTAATTATTTACGTTAATTACTTACGCCAGCAATTCTAAGTACGTGCTGTAAAAACCGCATAGTTCTACTTTCGCTCATGTGAAATTTTTTATTTCAGCTCTTGACAGTATCCATTCTCTTTTACCCTGTAAATAAACAATATAATCCAGCCCCAATTTAATCTTGTCATTTGTTTCAAAGTAATTTAGAAAATCGTACCGAGAAAATAATCGTGAGCAAAGATATCGGTAACAAAAGGATATCAATCGCAGATGATAACAGGGGAAAGGAGGGAAGGTTTCGCGCGCGTTTCGACATCGCTGGCAATCCACATCGAGACGACAGCTGTAACGAGACAATGCGATCAACGCTATCGATTACAATCGATGTAACGTCCGCGTCGCGAGTGTAATTCACACTGCATGCAATAACCGGTCCCGCGTGTGATATCTTGGCGAATACTAAAAAGAGACGAACACGAACGCCGTACCGGACCGACGAATATTCCATACTCACTGCGCCGGGACATAAACGAAAAAGAAAAACGGCTGGCTCGGAGAGTGATCGCCACAGAGTGGTGCGGCCGCGATGGTGAGACAGCGAACAGAAACGTGATATCGGCTAGCCATCGAGAGCCACGAAAATAAATAGAAAGAAAAATATGCCTGGCTCGTAGTATGCCGTATTTGGGTCAAGCTGGTTGAAGATCGGCAACAGCACATTGCCCTCAGCGGCTAGCGTGCCTCTCTCTCTCTCTCTCTCTCTCTCTCTCTCTCTCTCTCTCCCCTCTCTCCCTCTCTCTCTCTGTCTCTCTCTTTCTGTTGGACCCGCACCCATCAGTTCGTTTCGTACGCGTATGCGTATTGGATTTTTCACTGGAAAACTCTGCGTGCTGGAATTCCCGATGAAACGTTTGCATTCGTTGCAAGTGGATAAATAGTATTTTTTCGAGGCTCTTCATTAAACATCACGACAAGTAACCTAACCGCGGGTGAGTATTGAGTGTTTGCAATTCTCGGTCCCAGTGGCTCGTTGTCATAAATGTTAGTCAAGCTTAACTGGGATTTAACTGATTGACCTGTCTCTTTTTAAAACATATCCAGGTGGAGACAGGAAGTTAATTAAAAAAATCTAGACCGTTTCAAGTAAGTAAAATTATTTGGGTTATTATATATAATAACCCAGTTTATATATAATAACCCAAATAATTTTAACAAAGATACAATTTACAAGAATAAGAGAAAAATACATTCTTATATAATTTTTTCAGTTTTCGCGATTATTGAGCGTTTGCAAAATTACGAAACCTTCGCATTTAACCCCGAGGCATATCCGCATCTTCTACTCTTGCTGAAACTCGCTGTAATCATAGTGCCGTAAATGAGGGAAAAAAGCATCAAGTAGATACCGAGCGGTGCGAATTGCACGGAAATGTCGTCACTTAATATAGTCATCATCGTCAATTATACTTTTCTCACCATCTTGTGGAGGTGTATGAGGAACAACTCTTAACATTGTGGTTGATTATTGACATTTATTAATACGTTCGTAGAGAAACTTGTAACGGCTGAGGCTTAATTGTGAGAATAACAGTGTAATGGGTGATTCGATGTAATCACTGTAATAATGATCCGCTATCACAATCAGTACTTACGAACGTTTCGAGAAGTAGAAAACTATACGCCGAGCAATCTGCGATGTGATCGGGAATTCCGGTGATTTCGCGCCAAAGGAGTTCCTATCTAAACTGGTTCTCATGGATAAATTATCGCAATGTTGTACTAGCAAAAGAAACCTTTATCTCTACATAATTAAAACAGACTTCATCAAGTGAAATTCTTATGCATCGAATTAACCCTCGACATCAGGTACTTCGTGTCATTAAATTAATTCCACCTCCGATGCAGAAGTTTAAAGTCGCGCGGAACGTTTGACTGGTTCGCGGACGTTTCCTAATTAAAGAAACCGCTGCTTTTTTATCTCTCATTCCTGTCCGACGTCTAATCATCTCGTCAGCGAGGCATTCCAACCCCCCTAATTCCACAGAGATCAGCCAGTAGAGATTCGAAAACTCTGGCACGTAATAAGAATAACAATAAGAGAAAAACGATTGGCTCTTGAAATGATCTTTCCTGCTCAATCTATTGAGATTATCGCATTTTTCATTGTGCCTTTTGTTAATCAAAAGAAAACATCTTTTGATGCGCAATGGATTAGTTCCACAACTGATTTTTAATTAGAAATTCTTTAATGCACGAATTCTTTTTATTTTCTTAAGATATTAAAGTGTAACTTTGTACAACAGATAAATTTTGTTTGATATATTTACAAGTTTTTTTTTTAATTTCTATAAATTATGTTTATACCATTAAAGTCGGAAAGATTCATGTCAAAATAATAATTGATTATTTCCATAATAAAATTTTCAAATAAAGAAAAATATACGTAAATAATTAAACCAAACAATATAAACAATTATAATGATAGAATATAATTTTAATATAAATTAAGACCGTTCAAGCGGAATAGATATTCAAATAATCAATAGCTATAATTAGCGTTCTATTTTGTATTATATATTATAATTTTTAGTTAACAAATAGAATATATTATCGTATTTCTGACAATTTATTAGAAATTATATGAGTCATTGATTTAAATTAGTATCTTTCTACTAATATCACTGACGATGATTATGATTATGAGAACATATCGAAATATCAACAATTATTGCATCAAACGAACGTCTACATATTTGATGACTATATCGATTCTTTTGTTCCTTTATTACAATTTATTTATATAATTTTAGAGTGTCCATCTATTGAAATTTAGTAATATTTTCTAT
>Ga0157364_1004567_pt1 | contig 13849 bp, 5 predicted proteins | sample AttsexASBM2_FD_111476 | JGI IMG/M metagenome (GOLD analysis project Ga0157364, IMG submission 111476) | Fungus gardens microbial communities from leaf cutter ant in Ribeirão Preto, State of São Paulo, Brazil - Atta sexdens ASBM2 | ecosystem: Host-associated > Fungi > Mycelium > Unclassified ... | reverse complement strand
TAACAACATCAATTATTCCTGTTGATACTTTTCATCATCTGTCAATCATCATATCCTTATACTGAATCCCTGAAACACTATTCAGCTCCAGTATCACAACCAGTGAGTATCTTATTTGTGATACACTATCTGCTCTTAAGAATGATATCTTTGTTGTTGAGTGCATCTTATTATTGTATACAAACTCAGTTATTTCTAACCATTCTGACCACAGCTTCTATCTATAATCAATAAACATTTATGTTCCTAAAATAGATCCATTTGATCATGGCTAGTTAATAGTCTGATTATTATGATTGCTACAATCTCTATCTCATATTCTACAGATGCTTATCACATAGTTGACATATTCTGAACATATATTAGAATTTGTTTCATCTTTGACTCATATTTATTGCAATTTACTACACCTCACTTGATTCTTATGTTTTATCAGTCAGTATCTTATATAGTAGTAAAGGCTTTATCATATTTCCTCATTTCTTTCTTATCTATTACTCATGGACATCATATACTTTCCTCATAGTTTATAGGTATATATAGTCGTAGATACAGTCTTGTATCCTTATGCTTTACCAATTGATCATCTCCTTTATTCTTTTTCAAGTCTTTGTTTTAGTTGTAATCTGAGCCATGTTATGATCTTAAGGCAAAAGAGTTAGACTAAAGAACAACTTTAGATTGAGTAATTACAAGAGAACCTGATAAAGTTCTAAGTACAAACTAGTCTATCTTATATATCACAGACTGTGGTCTATATGCATACTACAACTACTCTACCCTAAAGTATATATACTTTCCATACTATATAATTTCATTTGTTTTAGAACCTTCTTTGACCTTCTCTGTGTCATGTAATGGTGTGACAATTGTGACTGTGGCACCACACTAAAACTCTAACCCTAAGTCAAAAATGAAATAGAATGGAAATAAAATGAGAAAATAAAATAGAACACAACTCTAGTAAACCAAGCTTAGAATCATAATACTAATAAAGTACTAGATAATACTTAGACTATAACTATACAGTTGTATTAAGCTTAGACTGTAACTTTACAGTATTATATAGTTATCAAATATATCCTAGTATAATGAATCATAGTTATTTATACATTAGAATATTAGACTAAGTATATTTTACAATAGAGTTTCTGATTTATTTTTTCCATTTGCTTATCTATCTATAGATAAAAAGCTATTGATAGCTTGGTTTTAATGTCTAGTATTTCATTTAGCTTTTTTATTAGCCTAGCTACAAACTACAAACCTCTATTTGAGAATAGAATATGCTTTTAGACAATATATTGTATTTTTTATATATAATTCCTAGTTAGGTAAAATATAGCAAAGATATAAAGTTTGTACTTCAAGCTATAGAGAAGTCTAAGTTATATTGTAGGAGTATACTAGAAACACAACTTATCATGTTATAATTGTTACAATTTAAAGATTTTAGAGTGGATTAATAAATAGAACCTTGTATCAGGATTAACACAAGAGAACTTAATAGAAAGCTCTGTACAAGATTATCTACCTTATATATTACTGGCTTATAATCCATGCTCTACTACTTTAGCCTGCTCTAAGTGACTATGTGTTATATATACTATATGATGTTATTATATTAGAACCCTTTATGTTCTTTCATCATGATCTTTGGCTGTTACATGTTATGTGATCTGTGACCTACTATGTGACTTGTAGTGTCACACTAAACTCTAACCCTAAATAAAATATAAAAATAAAGATAAAAGAAAATGGAAAATAAAATTAAAGTCCAATATTCATACTTCTGACAATAATATGCCTCTGAAACTCTACTATTTTAATTCAGTTTGATTTTGATTATTGTTAGATGCAGTTTATACCTTGTTATCTGAAATCTAATGAAAATTTCTTGAAAGTTCAAAAGTGGATTAATAAGCATTATTCAAGAATACAGAATATGAAAGTTAGAATGATCTTTATCTTTAGCTTATGTGCTATACCTCTATAAGTTATACAGGTTGTATATTTTAGATAAGATACTCAGAGATATAACAGTAGCTAAGTTTACTAAAAGATAGAAGGTGTGTTATTTCTAATACTAGAAATTAGTAGTAGTTTTAGTTGATTTTCAGGATAAAGATTATAGTATAAACTACTGGTTTATGTACTAAGTATATTATCTAGGGTAGTTATTTAGAATAGAGACTGCTAAGTATTACTTTGGTTTCTAGTGATTCTTATATTGTGGTAACCACTAATCAAAACAATCAATAGCACACTAAGTAGTCTTATAGGGTAAGAGTCTTATATAAATTATATGGGAACTTGACAAAAAGTTCCAAATGTATTGCTATCCTATTTATACTATAGATACATAGTTTGTGCTAGTAATAAATAACCCTACTCTAATGTCTATATGTTAGTCATAAGATAAACATGCCATAGATATATATCTTGATATCATTCTTCTATCCTCTTCTCCCAGATTCCAGGTCTATAACATAGTGTTATATGATGCATCATGTGATTGTGGTTATGTGCTTCTTTATTGTTCAAGACAACAAGAAAAACAAAAGAAAAGAAAAAGAAAATCAAGAAAAATAGATAAAAGGAAAATAAAATTAAAATAAAATTCTAGAGTTCAAGTACATCATAATATCTTGGATATTAGAGGTAGATATCTATGGAATTGACAAGAGTATAGCAAGAATATCTAAGATAGAATGAAGAGATATAATTTATACTAGAAAAAATTAGAGAGTGTAAATGAAAAAAGGGATATTATTTGTAAGTTGGAATAGATATGGTCAGATTAAAATATGACAATTTTATGGATTTTATTTCTTTTATTCTTGAATTGCTTTAGTATTAGTTTATTTAGTAATGGAGGATTACATGACTACAGTATATGATTATGTTATATAATGTAACATCATAGATCTAGAAAGTAGTAGAAGATTTTAGTATGATAGTTCCAGAGAGTATAGCTATAGTATGTCTACCATGTAGTAATGGTATAGTAGACTTATGGACAATATATAGATTTTAGAATAGGTAATGTAGTATAGAGTACAAACTACATATATTATGTATATTATAGTAGGAGGAATTCTGTTAAATTTCTCTTGTAAAACCCTAATATGAGAGTAATAGAGATATATGTCAGAGTTAAAGATAGTAGACTTTATTTTATTTTTTCTTATTTTTATTTTTATTTTCGTATTTTAAACTTAGAATTAGGATATAACATTATATATAACTATTACAAACTGTTAAAGTTGTAACCTTATAGCAGATAAATAATGTAGCACATAAATTAAAGTCAAGATCATTTTACAAAATTTATAACTTCATACTTTTTGTACAAGTTTTCACACTTGGTACAAACTCTGAGCAAACTCTGTGAGCTTTTGCTCTCAAGTGTAAACTATGCCTGATATATAATTAGAAGTAAAGGAGAAACTTCTAAAATATTTACTGATAAAGACAGGAGATCATTAGATTACTATAGAGAGTTCTAGAGGTAATTGCAGAAAGAATGAAGTGTTTGTATAAGAAGTAGAAGGTAGCAGATATCATAGTATACTTGAACTCTTGTATTTTATTTTATTTTAATTTTATTTTCTATTTATTTTTCTTAATTTGACTTTTCTTTTTTCTTTTAGATCAATAGAAAAGTATATAACTATAGTCACATAACATATCATATATTATAAGTTTAAAACATTGTAGAAGAAATCAGGATAATAATATTAAGGGCATGTTGTAGCAACTACTAATCAAAATGATTAATAGCATATTAGATAAATCTTATAGAGCAAGAGTCTCATGGAGGCTATAAGCTCAACAAGAAGTTCCTAATATATTTCTGCACTATATAATATTGGTATATAGTTCATGCTAGCCTTAAATAATCCTACTCTAAAGTATATATATCAACTATGAGATAAACATGCTGTAAATATATATTTTGACAATATTTCTTCTAGTTTTTTCTATAACATTCTAAGTATATAACATCATATTGTGACATGTCTCTTATTTTGTTCAAGAAATAAAAAGAAAATAAAAGTTAAAATAAAAGAAAAAGAAAAATCAAATTAAGAAAAATAGATAAAAGAAAAAGACAATCAAAATAAAATCTAAGAGTTCAAGCATATCATAACAGGGCATAACTATAGTATATTTGCTTTATGGTAATGGTATTATAAACTTATGAATGACATATAGTTTAGAGTAGGATATATAATAGTAGTATACATAGTATAAGAATACATTGGAAACTTGTTGTCAAATTCTTTGTAATTCCTACAAGATTCTTGCATTATAAGACTACTTAGTCTTCTCAGAAATACTGTATCATGCAGTCTTCTTACTCTTTACTCTTACTCTTTATTCATCATGACTGTGGGACTAGTATAGTTAATTACTACAAACTTCATATAGCTAAAAACTAGGCTTAAGAGGTAAGTAGTAATTACTAGAAGGCTATTGGGAATAGTGTTGACTAGGCTCAGGCCAATATCTAGATATACTCATCATTTAAGTAAGCAGTGTCATTTCAGTGTATTTGTTATATTTAAAGTAGAAATCTTGTGCTGAAGGTCTATTATGATCTTTCCATATAAAGAAATAGTCTTGTTTAGTAGAGATTTTATCCTTAGAAATAATAGCCAGTGTTTGTTCAGGTAATAGTTAGTATATTATAGTACACTTGGACTCTGATATTTTATTTTATTTTAATTTTATTTTTATTTTAATTTAATTTAATTTCCTTGATTTGATTTTTGATTTTGATTTTATTTCTTTTATTTCTTGGGAAATGAAGAGGCATGTGACCATAGTCACATGATGTGTCATGTAGTATGATATCATAAGTCTAGAACATAGTAGAAGAAACTAGAATAATGACATCAAGGGTATAGTTGTAGTATATTCACCTTATAATAATGGTATAGTAGACATATGAATGACATATGTACTTTAGGATAGGATTATTTATTGCTAGCACAAACTATGTATCTATTATATAAATAGCATAGAAATATATTAGAGACTCCTTGTCAAATTCTCTTGTAATCCCCACAAGATACTTTGCTTATAAGTTTACTTAAGTAGTCTATTATATAAGTCTGAGTAGACTTCACTTGACTCAAACACCAAGCAATATGTGCTCAAGGCTGTGATACTTAATGTAAGTTATAGGGGAAAATGCAATTATTTAGGTAATTATGTAATATTTACTCAGTAATATTACCTGATAAAAGAAAAGAAATATTAACTGAAAAGAAGAAAGAACTAAAGCTAAATATGATGAGTTGTAATCCTGAGGATTACATATTAGTTGTCTTGACTAGTGGTTGTTATAACATAGTGGAGTAGTAGACAAGTAGTTAGTAGACAGTATAAGATTGGGTAGAAAAAATACTAGCTAATACTTATAGAGAAAAATTTGTGGAACTTTTTGTTGTCAACATTATAGCAATAGAGAAATATGATGGGTTGAATGAAAACAAGTTAATGGAGGAATTAAGGCAGAGAGAAGAAGTAATAAGGTTGATATAGCAAGCAATAAAACAAGAGGAAATAATATAGAAAATACAGAAGCAGATGAATAAGTTAAAAGCTAGAATAAGAAAATAAAATGAGAAGAAGAAAAGAGGAGAGGAAGTGGAAAAGAATAGAAACAGAAAGAGAGTATAAGAAACTAGAATATTATGATTTAAGACTTAGAATTTAGTCAGGAAAAAAATCTTGTATAAAGTTTATACAAGAGAATTCAATAAACTTCCTAGTATAGAGTGTCTATCTTATATATGCTAGCCAGTTGGTCTATGCAAGACTATATCTAATCTACTCTAAAGGCTATGTATTATCTATAAGATCAATATGTGATAAACATACTATATAATATTATTATTCTAGAATCTTTTACATTCTTCTTATATGACATGTGAGTGTGTGGCTGTGGCTATGACATTTTGTGAAATTTTGTGACAATCACATATGATGTTAAGTTATACTCTAATATTAAGTCCAAAATAAGAAAATAAATGAAGATAGGTAGGGAGAAGAAAAAGAAAAAGAATAGAATAGAAGTTAAGTAGAAGAGAATTGAGAAGATAAGAATGGTAAAAAAGAGAGAAGCAGAGAAAGAATGGAGATAAAAAAAGGAGTAGGAAAGACAGACAGAAATAAATATAAAAATAGTAATGTAGGAAAGGAAATGTTTTTTATAGAGATTTTGAGTATATTGTATATAGAAATAAGAGAATTATTGAGGAGAATAGAAGAACAGAAGTTGAAGAACTAGAAAATTGATCTTTAAGTAATAAATTCAAAGTTTTGACAAGTAGAGTGATCTATGCAAAAATTCCCAACAAGAGAAAGAAAGTGAAATTGTTGAGGGAAATAATGGTTAAGGTATGTAAGGGAATCTGTGTTGTGGCAACCACTAGTCACAAAGACCTATGACTACACAGCGAGTAAATCTCTTAAGTAGATATCAAGTGGGAAGTTCATAAGAGAACTTGACAAGAAGTCTCTGCTAAATTAGAGTTCTATATATATGTTTTACATGTGGTCCATGCTAACAATAATTAAACCTGCCCTCATGTCCATACTTTGTCCTCATATCCACCTTACATCTTACTCAAGGCCATCATGTTGTCTCTATGTGCTCTGATATCATCTTCTAGATCCTTCTACCATGTTCTAGGCCTATGACATCACCTCATGTGACATGTCATGTAACTACAGTGTCATGTGCCTCTTCATCATCTAAAATCAAAAAGAAAACAAAACAAAATTAATATAAAATCAGAAAAATAAAATAAAATAAAATAAAAATTGTTAGTGTTCAAAGCGTTCTATAACAATCTGCTTCTTTGACCTCTTATTCTGCACTACTGTCAAAGTCTACAGTATTAGCCTCTTTATAAGGAGACTGTCAACTCTAATCTCTAATAATAAAAATATGGAGTTTGTCACTCAATCTTTGCTATCTCTATTTGCAAATTCCAGCTCTTATCCATATTCATGCCTTTGCCCTCCTGTGTCTCTGGTCACCATTAGATAAGTTCTTTCCAATTTCAGATATGATTCTTAATGTTTTCACTAGTATCCTTGACCACCTAGTATAATCATTCTAGCCTTGTATTAGCATTATTTTACTTGATTGCTAAGAACTAGTAAAGTACTTAGGATAGTTGTTACCTCTATAGAACCTCATTCTGTTCTCTTAGATTTTCCTGAAGGTAAGTTATATATTAGGTATTACTGTTGTAATATCCACTAAATTACTACAGTCTTTGTTCAGTTGCCCTAATACTTCCTAACTCCTAACCTTACTCTACTTATTACAACTTAAAGACCTTAGAGTTGGTCAATAAGAAGAACCTTGTATTGGGTTAACACAAGAGAACTCAATAGAGAACTCTATGCAGGATTGTCTATCTTATATACTTACAACTAATAGTCCAAGCTCTACTATATTAGCCTATCTTAAATGATCATATATATAACATGCTGTATGACACCATTCTTCTAGAACCTTTTACAATGAAACATGATTGTGTGAGTATGATCTAATGACATCACATTAACTGTAACGACCTTAAGCTAGAGCTCAGGTTGCAACTTAGGCAAAGGTTTGAGAAGTTAAGGGGATGAGATTCAAGTGGTAAAGTGTAGGGATACAGGAAGGTATCTACGCTATTTATAAGAGTCTATGGGTCAACCACAAGGCATACATGAGGATTCATACATAAGGAAACAGCAAGGAATAAGTAAGGCTACAACACCTATTACATGAGGTGCTGACTGAGATAACATGTGGCGCAGCCGATCATGTCGTCATACCCATTGCCCATGTCCATGTTGTCTCCAGAAGGCGTCGATCATAACATTAATCCTAACACTGGTTTCTACAAATGAAAAATGAAAGGAAGGAAAAAGAAGAAAGAAAGTAAAAAGGAATTGAAAAATAGAGTCCACCATCTTTAACTCTGACATCACTGCCAAAGCCTGCAGTGTTTGTTTCTATGACTCTAACTATTTCCACTACTCTCCATAGAGTTCAAACTCAACTATTGCTCCTATTACTTTCCATCTATCATTCAGAGTGGCCTCTCTTCTTTTCTAGGTTAATATTCTAGATGTTTCTGCTAGCAATGCTCCTAATTATGCTGTTTTCATCATTCCTCTTCATATAAGCTAATCCAGAAGTTTAGAATATACTTCATAGCTATATAGGATGTTTGTTACCTCTAGAAACCTTACTCTATTCTCTAAGGTTCTACTGGAGATATTAAAGTCCATATAAACACTATGGACCCTACTAATAACAGTTATTCTAACAAGATAGAATTGAAATAGAAGATAGAATTATTATGGAAATATTATTAGATAGTAGAGCAATAGGACTGATAATGAGTTTGGAGTTTGCAAGAAAGCACAAGTTTAAAAAGTTGGAGAGACTGATTTATATAAAAGTGGATGGTATTTTTAATTATAAAGGACTAATTGAGCATACAGTAAAGATAGAGTTGTTTTACAGGAGACATAAAGAGAGGACAGAGATCAATATGATAAAAAGTCAGGAATAGAGTATGATATTAGGAATACTATAGTTAGTATACTATAACTCTGAGATTGATTGGAAGACTGAGAAAGTAAAAATAACAAGATATCCTGATGAATGTGAAAAGAAATGAAAAATAAAACAAATGAATCCAGGATAATAAAAGCAGAAGAAAAAAGAAAAAATAGAAAAAAGAAAAAAAAAGGTTAGAAAATTGAGAGTAGAAGAAGAAATGGAAATAACAAGAATAGTAGAATAGAAGGAGAAAGAAGAGGAAGAGGAAGACTTGTCAGAGATTAGAGCAATAGAGAAAATATTTACTAAAAGGTTCTATAAATATTTGAAAGTATTTGAGAAGGAAGATTCAGAGAGAATACTAATAAGAATATCATAAAATCATGCCATAGATCTTAGAGAAGAGTTTGTACTAAAAAAAGAGAAAATTTATCTCTTGTCTAGAGTAGAGAGAGAGAGAAAGTTCAGAAGATTTTGAAAGATCAGTTGAAAAAGAAACATATGGTGTTACAACTCACATGTCAGAATCATGAATAGTAGACTTAAGTTTATTTTATTTTAATTTTAAGAAACTAGGGTTAGGGTTTAGCATGACATTACATGTCACTGTCACAAATGGTCACATGACAAGACCCAGTGTCACACATCAGTCACACAAATCAGATGGCATAATAGAAGACAGTAGAAGGTTCTGAAAGAAATGATGTCATATAATATGTATAAAAGATAGATAATCCTATACAGAGTTTTTTATCAAGTTCTCTTGTACTAACTCTAATACAAGATTTCTTTACTTGACCCATTCTAAGGTCTTGTGATCATAACATCAAAAATCTTAGAGTAGGTCAATAAGAGAAACTTTGTATTAGAGTAATATAAGAGAACTCAATAGAGAACTCTGTACAGAACTGTCTACCTTATATATGCTAGGCTACTGGTTTGTGCTACAGTGCCATTAGCCTACCCTAAAAGTTATGCATTAACTATGAGGTCAACATGTGTCAAACATGTTGTAGTGATATTATTCTTTCCAGAACCTTTTACTGCTTTTCATTGTGACATGTGATGTCATACTAACCCTAACCCTAAGTCATAAAATAAGAAATAAAAAATAAAGAATGAGAAAAATAAACTAAGTCTAAGGTTTTGTGATTCTAACATATAGGTTTTCACAGAGTATAATTTTAAACAGAGTATAATTTTAAACAGAGATCTGCAGTTTATAGTGGGATCAATAAAGAAGTTAGAGATAGAGACAAAGCTATTAATAGCTCTTCAGCTATAAACAGATAAATAGACAGACAAAGAGATCGAATCAGAAGCTAGAAAAGTACTTAAAAATGTACATTGATTATAAACAAGAAAATTAGTCAGAATGGTTAGCAACTGCAAAGTTTGTAAAAGGACTTACTAGCTTATGAAAAGTTGAGTTACCAATATTGCCAATGTCTGTTGTCAATCCTGTAGGCTTCTTTTTCCTTAAGCCTCAAGTATTAACTCTACTGCAAACTCTGGCAAACTTCCACTTGTGCCTTTATGACTATAACAACCCATTTTCTCTTGTCATGGTCCAATAAACTTGTCAAGATCACAGAAAGTAGACTTGGTTTCTTTTTATTTTTCTTTCATTTGGATTTTGTTTTCCATTTATTTTTTATCTTTTCTATTTTTAGAACTCTGGGGTTAGGGTTAGAAGTGATCAGTCACATCAGTCACATCTGATGGTGTGGTCACAACATTGATCACAGGACTAAGAAAAAAGAAGTAGAAGGTTTTAGAATAAAATGATGTCATACAACATGGACACCACATGTTGGCCTTATGCTCTACACATGGTTATTTAGGGTAGGGTGCACAGTAGCTAGCATGGACCATCTGTAGAAGTATATAAGGTAGACTAGTTTGTAAAGAGGTCTCTATCGAGTTCTCTTGTGTTTACTCTAATATAAGAGTTTGTTCTTTTATCCAACTCTAAGGATTTAAGTTCATAACAAAACTCCTGCTATCCTACATTGTTTGAGATGTCTCCATCAAAGTTCCTAACCACCTGACTTTATTATTTCATAGTTAGCTTAGTAAGTATTCTGCCTGATATTCTATCTGATTGGAATGGAGTATTTAGAGTAGTTGTCATCTCTAGAAAACTTTATTCTGTTCTCTTAGAATTCTTTGGAGGTAAGTCATGTACTTGGTAGTTAGCACAATAAATACTTAGGACTTCTTGGATATTGTAAACTTCATATAAGCCTATAAACTTTGCCTAGTTGCCCTAACAGAGTTTGTCTTTAACAATAAAGTACATACAGTAACACAGTCATCACTATTTAAGGTCAATTATGGAAAAGAGTTAAGGATAGGCTTTGAAATTAGGAATAAAGAGAAAAATGTAAAAACAAAGGAGTTTGTGAAGAAAATAAAAAAGATATATAAGGAGGCAAGAGTAGTATTGAAGAAGTTACAAGAGGAGATGAAAAAATATGCAGATAAAATAAAAAAAAGACAGTAAAGTATAAAGTGTGGAATAAAGTATTATTGAGAACAAAGAAATTGGTGAGGTAGATAAGATATAGAGACACAAAGAAGTTAATGGAGAGATTTGTAGGACCTTATAAAACAAATAAAATTATATCAGAAAATACAGTAGAGTTGGAGTTACTGGTATTGACAAAGATTTACTCAGTAGTTGATGTGAGTAGAATAGCACTATCTCAGGAGCAGGTAGAGAGATAGAAGGAGATTCTATCTTTCATAGTAGATAGAAATAAACAGAGAAAAAGAGTGTAAAGTTGAAAAGAAAGTTTGAATAGAAGAGATGTAAGGAGGAAACCAAAGTATTTAGTTAGATGGAAGAGATATATGACAGAAAACAGCATTTGGAAAGGGTTGGAGAATATAGAAAATATGATAGAGTTAGTGAAAGAGCTTGAGGATTAGAGATGAAGAGATAAGAAGAGTGCAGTGGAGGAAGCAAAAGCTGTTGAATTCAGAAGTAGAGATTTTTAAGAGAAGTGAACAGTAAAAATATTGTTTAAGTAGGATAATAGAAAGTTCAAGAATAAGTATTCAAAGAAGTTTAATAAGAAGTTGGATGAGATAAAAAAAGGGACTTGCCAAGTTCCTCTAGAAGTGAAATCTTAATTGAGGAGTATTATCATGGTATGTTTGAACTCTTATATTTTATTTTGATTTTTTCTTTTCTATTTGTTTTTAATTTACTTTTTCATTTTATTTTTAGTCAATGGGGAGGTATGTGACCACATTCATATGATATATTGTATGATATAATATTATGGATCTAGCATTATAGAAGCAACTGTAATCATGATGTTAGAGGCATAGCTATAATATGTTTATTTTGTGATAATAGTATGGTGAACTTATAGATGATACATATTGGTTATAGTAGGACTTTGAATAATAGTATAGAAATACATCATGAACTATTTGTTAAGTTCTCTTATGATCTGTACAAAACTACTTAGTGAGCTGTTGACTATCTTGGTTAGTAGTTGCTACATGTCAAGATCATTGACAGTGGACTTCATTTTTTATTTTCTCTTTTCATTTTATTTTATTTTTCTTTTCTTTTCTATTTTTAGAATAACTCAGGTTAGGGTTTATCAGTCACGCTGTCACATCTGTCACAAGTTGATGGCGTAGTCACAAGACTGATCATGGAACTTGAGAGAATGGAGTAGAAGGTTCCGGAATAAAGTAATGTCATACAACATGAACAACACATGTTGGCCTCATGTTATACACATGGTCATTTAGGGTAGGGTGCACAGTAGTGAGCATGGACCATGAGTAGTAGTATATAAGATAGACTACTTTGTACTAAGAACTCTATCGAGTTCTCTTGTGTTACTCAATACAAGAGCTGTTCTATTGCTTAAACACTTTGAGCTTTAGTTCATAACACTACAATAGTAAGGTTTATACAGAGTGTCAGAGTTGTAAAGGATAGACTTAATTCTTATTTATTTTCTTTTTCTTTGATTTTTCCTTTCTGTTTTCTTTTTATTTTAATTTTGGTTTTCTTTTTTATTATTTTGGACTTAAGCAAAGGATGTGATGTGATGTTGATAGAGGTCAAGTAGAAAAGAGGTTATATTAGGATGCAACAAAAACTATGTAACACTAGCTCTTAACTGCATATTAAAGAATTCAAAGAGGATGATATCAGCTTTAGAAATCAAGAGAAGATGTAGAAACAATGATTGTTATATGTCAAGTCCACCCATTTAGAAGATATGTCACTGTGGCAATGTTGTCATTTCAATACCTATAATACAAGCCTATCTTCTGTGATGGCTACCCTTCTTGCAATACATCCCATGGTGGTAATGCAATAATCTGGATATCTAGTCTTCCATAATATAAATATTCCTATCAAACTCAGTCTTCCATGATAATATTCTCCTATGTTTTCCTATCTTACTCCTATTAGTATCTCACTACTGAAACCTCTACTTGGGGCAAGATACTGAAACACTAAGCATTTCCTATACATCTGATGTGTATATAAGACTAGTAGTTATACTATAATTCACTAGTCTGATAATCAATAAAGATAACTCTTATTGAACTTAATCCCTGGTATTCAATGGTAATATACCCAATCAGTACTTACTTCCATCTCAGACTTCATCTATTCCTCTGAAGTTGTGACCATGCAGTAAACAGATGGCACAGCATATAAGCTGAAGCCAAGGTCATTCCACAAGTCCACATTACTGAGCTTTTTCTACAGAGTTACATACTCTGTTGTAACAACCACTCACCAGAATAGCACTTGTAGTATGCTTACTTCAGCAAAGCTCACAGAAGGCTATCTAGTAGTGGGGATTATAAGAGAACTCAACAAGGAGCTCTCGCTGCATTGCTCCTTTATTTATATAAATACAATGTGGTTCATGCTACAACAATATCTACCTGCCCTAATGTCCATGCATTGTCCTCATATTCTATTACTTATCTACCATAAGGCTACCATGCTGTATACATGTGCCCTGATGTCATACTCTTAATCTCCGCTGTACATGTGTGCACCATGTGTACACCATGAGGAACCATTGTCCCTTGACATCACTTCTAACCCTAACTACTATCTAAACTCCTCTTGATCCTTCTAGACCTTAATGTTGTAGCAACTACTCGTCACTCAAGGACAAATGATCTTACAAGCAGTAAAGCTCTCTAGTGGGCTATCAAGTAAAGAGTGGGGATTACAAGAGAACTCGACAAGGAGCCCTCGCTTTATTC
>Ga0157364_1004565_pt1 | contig 13853 bp, 9 predicted proteins | sample AttsexASBM2_FD_111476 | JGI IMG/M metagenome (GOLD analysis project Ga0157364, IMG submission 111476) | Fungus gardens microbial communities from leaf cutter ant in Ribeirão Preto, State of São Paulo, Brazil - Atta sexdens ASBM2 | ecosystem: Host-associated > Fungi > Mycelium > Unclassified ... | reverse complement strand
TTTCCATGACCGTCTACGACTTCTATGTAGAGGACCTTTTACACACAAGATTCGTGGCAAACTGGTAGAACAACTCGTGCCCTCGCGATTGTCTCAATTCGAAGATCGAACTCAATCGTTCTCTCATTCTTTCTCTCTCTCTTTCTCTCTCTCTCTCTCTCTCGTTCTCTTTCCCATCCACGTGTTACTGTTAGTCATCGCAGGTGCATCATATGTGTGCGCGGTAGTTGCCGTTAATAAAAAGAACGTGCTCGCGCGAGGTGAATACGCACTCGTAGTAGTAATGGGTAATTGAGGAGAAGCGCGAGTATACGCATTTATATATGTATGTACTTGCGCGCAAGTGCGGTGCGGCGCGTTAACGGTTCTTCTCTTACACAGATTTCTGCTTTTCATAATATGTGTGCGCGTTGCTGATGTCGTCCCGTCCATATGGCATCGAACAAAGAAACCGGCAGATCTAAACCGAGTGACAAATGAGTACTTTGGCTGAACAGGTTTCACGTAGCGCGATGTACCAGGTGTTTGAATCTTATAAATCTATACCGAGATTTGATGGATCCCCGTGTATGTACCTTTTTGTCTCATTACAACAGTTACATGACACGAATCATCTCATGCCTTCTGCCAAAAATTCATTATTATTCATTATCGAAATAATGATACATTATTTTCAATCTTTTATTAAACATATCCGTCAGATTAATGCACTGAGAAAAATGTCTGGTTGAAAATGGACCAGAAGATTCTGATTATATCAATTAGAATTCCTGTTATTTCAACTATACAATTTTGATACATCAGAAACTTTTGATTTGTCTATTTCAATTCTAGAACTCTAATTAATTCAACTAAACATTTTATTCAGTGTATCTAATTCATTAGAGATTTTCTCGTATTTGCAAAATAGAAAATTACATAGATGAAAACCCTAATTTATTATATTTTCCGAATTTTCTAAAATTCTAATTTCTTGTATTTTTCTTTTCTTATCACAACATGTTCATTGAGAAAAATGAGTTTGTTACAAGAATAAAAAAGGAATGACAAATATGATGGCTTGATAGGAAAACGGATCGATTAGTTGCGAATAATTTCTCATTATTTGCTAATGTAACAAATAATGCATGATTTACGATATAAATCAAAATAATGAATATTGTTAGCAAATCAGTCTATTAAAAAATAGATTATTAAGTTTTACATAAATTGCTTCTATCACTAATAATTGGTAAAATAGCAGATTAACATCAATCACAATAAATTAAAACAATAATTTGTCGTCACTAAATCATTTGTTAAAAATACTAATTAAATTAATAAAATCCTTTCTCTCAGTTCAGTGTGTTTAACTTCAAATCTGTGTGTCTAAACATTTATGTTCACACCAGTTTAACTTCAGTTCTAAGAAATTGCATGTGGTAGTATAATTTTCTGTGAAATCTAAATCGAATGTCTAACAGCTCATTAACAAGTGTTTCACGTTTATAGTGGGGAATAATAATTGATATCGTATATCTAACGCGCGGCGCGTTATTCAGAAGTTCCACTGAGCGGCAAAAGAAATCGTCTAATTAAATTTTATCGACAAAGCGTAAAATTATATGAGGACTTTACCTACCGACTCTATCACCGAGGCATTAAAATTCGCACAAGCGTTGTTTCCTCGGGCGGAACTGAATACACGTACACCACACGTGCCACGTTTGAGGTCTTGCATTGATTTTACTGAGCGCTTCGTTGAGCACTTTCGAAAAATACGGTCGAATTTATAATTACGAATAATTGCTGATACTTAAGAGCTTGATAAAATTTGCAATATTTATTTTAAAATAACTTTTCAATTTTTGAAATTTTTTCCATTCTTCCGAAATAATATGTTTATTTAATTTAGCCATCTAAATAAATATATATGTATGTACATATATATATATATATATAATATTTCATATATAATACTTTTAGTGCATTTATTTTGTTCTCAATAATCTATCTTGGAATTGAGGTATTCTTCAAGCAAATATATTAACAAAGTGATCGTTGAATTAATTTTTACGGCTACTTAAACAGCACAAATTTTCAAATGTAATTAATCTAGGATTTTGCCTTCCGATGTAAATCCACCTTCACAAATTGGCGGTTGAAAATTGCTATTCCAGGCTGATGTTCTCGCTCTGGCGCGTATTTCATAGCGCAAGTGGGTCGTACACGTGACGAAACACAAATCGTGTGATTGCGGAGCAGGATTCGATAAGTCAACCCACACGTGTAAGTTACAACAACGAGGCGAATAAACCAAGTAATTTCGAATGTCGCAATAACAACAGGGTCGATAAACTCTATTATCGTTTATTAAAATGCAACAGAAATTTCTGTATTTGGAAAGTGACACTTTCTCCGTTAAATAACAGTCTGTTGAATCGCATATTATATATACTACGAGAAAAAAGTCGTGCATTTATTAAAAATAAAATTGATATTTTTGTTACTTAAACATTCTAATCCATTTCAATCATTTAATTGCTAATACAAAAATAATAAATTAATAATCACATCGCTTGTATAGGATTCTTATTAAAAAATAACTGTTAGAAAATATCTTAGAAAAACATTCATAAATTTCTAATCTTGTGAAATGCAAGATTTTTAAATAATATTGGAAATTAAGCATCTAATGAGTGTAAGCATATAATAAGTGTAAGCATGTAATATAGTTGAATAATGGCAGATTTTGGTGTATATATTACTTTAAACAAAATATAAATCTAATTTTTTTATATGTGCAAAATATGAATATCATATATCCTTTATCTCTCTTATAATAATTCAGATATAATTTCTTATTATGCCACGACGTTCCCGAGATTGGCGTTCTCTCGCGACATGACGTAAACAGCAGAGCGCGATAACTGGGCCGGAAAGAGGATAAACTGTGAACTCGATAAATAAACATTAAATTTGGTGGTAAAACCAGGCCGTACCGTCATCAGCATTTGCAATAATATTTGCAATAATCGTCATTCTGTCTCTTTCGCGTGAAAAGAGACGCATAAAGTCGGTATATACTATACTGTCGTGTCGTATCGCGACGGTGAAGTGGGCAGGTGGGCGAGTCTTCCTCGAGGAGATCGGAATAGGATTGTGTTCTGCTGGATGGAATTGTAGGATCTTCACGCTAGCCGACGCCCGCGACGAAGATTGCTATGCGTTAAAAGTAGGCTGCGGTTAGATGTGCTGTACGGAACTATTCTTTGGCTTTGATGCAAAAGAGTGTACAGAATGATCTGAACCAACTGAAATATTCTTTCGCAGATTTGTCAGAAAGGACGTCTTTGATTTATGAGTAAAATGATTTTAATTATTTTTAAAGCGTCTTTTGTTTTGATTGTTTTTGTTGATAAAAAAATTTTTTATCAATTCAGAAAATTGGAAAAGTTTACTAAATTATTTTGATATAAAAATATATGAGAATATATAGAGAATATATAGAAAAATATATTTTCCACGCTAAGTATAATTTTGGAAAAGAAAAAAATGTTATTGGCTTTAATCCAGATTTTCAATATATTCCGTAAAATAACATTATGCAGAATACGCACATCTGCACGTAATCATCACTTATATCATGCTTATTATGCTTTACGTCATGCTTCTCAATTTATAGATTTTCATATCTTACACTGCTAAATTCTTAATGATGCCAAATTATATCCAATTTGAATTATTTTTAATCATTTCTAGGTCGCGCCATTGCTCTTATTTAATATATCATTAATTTAGCTACAACAATGGAATTAAATAATTTAACTCAATAAATATATTAAATATTGATTCGAGTTTAATTTATTATTTACTAAGTGTATACGTTAATATGAGAATTATTTATTTTAAAGTCAAACAATTCACAGAAATGAATTGATTTGTTTTGACAGATATAAAAATTAAAAATAACAAAATTATTTAAGGAATTACGTTATCATTGCTCCTTTGATATTTAACAGCGTAGATGCATAAATTTTACAAGTTTTACGACGCGGAAGATAAATTTGTAAAGTTCAATAAATTATCAATGTTATTTTATTATATATGACGGCGCTGACGGTTAATATCTGAACAAGTATTTTTATCTTCTCACGTACATTGACAATATTGTGGAAACTCGTATCTCTCTCTCCGGATATAGGCGGCGACTGTCAGATCGAACGGAAATGGCTGGCTAGGTAATTAAAGCGCGTTCCACGTTCGACTCACAGGTCGACCGCACATTGTCACCTGTCGGCTGCCATTCGCACCTGTCGACCGACCATCGGTTTGACTGACCCCTTACCGTTGAAATGGGCCATTGGATTGCACCTTGAAATTATTCATCGCATTCTTGTCATAGCCCCTGCAATTCAAATTGTTGCGGCAAAACAGTTTATCCTTGGAATGAATAATGAATAGTGAAATAATTTCATGTCGCATCGCAAAGATGGGTTTTAACTGACATGACATATTGACATTAAAAAATATTAATATATCATTTATAAAAATGATAACGATTAATAACTGAAGACATTCGTAAAAAATAATATATTCTTTATACAATATATAATTTATAATGTTAAGCATCATCATATTAAATTTCTATATATCAACATAAAATTTATTTTTAATTAATTGAAAATATATTTTTTGTTTGTCATCTAGTGTATTCTGGAATTTGAAATTAATATAAGATTATAGTTTTTCGTATCAAATAATTCTAAAATAAGTGAGAAATAATTGATTCCTGTTATTTGAGAATAATATATTCTGTTAGTATTTTATCAAATTATTATGAATAATACAGATACAGATAATATTTAAATTTAAAAAAATACAAAAAAAGAATTCTCGCGGTTTCTTATGACTGCGCTAAAACAGGCGACCGTAACATATTTTGAAGCTGACGTCGCAACGTTTCGAACTTCTCATCGTCATGTCGTAACGTTTCGAAACTTTGGTACTGCGCCAACCAATGACACACCCGGTAGATGGACGTCGTTTGCGCGACAAGAATTGCATGCATACGAACTTTGGCGAGAGAGCGACCGATTTGTATGGTAAATCGTATCGCAGACGCTTTTGCGGCGTAAGCGTACAGAAATACGGTATATGTGAGGTTTTTTTAACGACGACACGTTGTCGACATTGCTCGCCTTTCCGTGCTCATTCGACATTCGAGAGACAGAGGTGTAGGCGAGGTCGCGTATAATCGCCATGACTTGTTTCCCGTATGATTTGAGCACAGATTCAATTCTTGTTGCTAGAAATGATCGAGATGGATTCAATAATAATTAATTTATCGGACTATTAAAGTTTCTCTTAAAAATCTCATCTATCTCAAATTAACATACAGAATTATATATGTTAATTCTTGAACAAGGTTTCAAATGTAGAATTTTGATGGAAGAGAATCGCGTATGAAATGTTAAAAATAATCGATTGAATATAGGTCAATATTATTATAGATTTTAGAATCTTCTTTTGTATGATTAAGCTTCGTGTGTGTTTGGATTTTAAAAAAGGATACATATTCACGGATTGAGAAATCGGCCTCAAATTTTAGTCGAGGTATTCGCAGTTATAAGACATTAGTTTTAGAACACTCTTGAAGTGAAAGTGATTAATTGGCATTTTTATAAAATCGCTGGTTATGTATATTGTGAATGTAATAGGAGAACTTCAAAATGAAGTACAGTATTAACATTTTATTTTCGTATTTTTATAAAAAGCACTTAATATATTTGCAAAATAATTGCAAATTAAATATATTTAATGTATTCGTTTCCATAAAATTGTATGAAAAGATTTCTATGCTTTTATTAAAAATCACAAAATTAGATTTTATAATAACATATAAGTATATGTTCGTCCATTGAAAAAAATACTAAATTTTAATAAATATTTATTTGAATAGTTTTAAGTAAATATTTACTAAATGTAAATATATATTTATTTGATAAAAAAATTCATTAATTTGATTTAACTATCATTCTTTTATTAAATAAATATTTATTTATTATAAACAAATGTTTATTTAGTACTATTAAAAAAAATATGTATTAAGATTTAGTGTAATTTTTAGTGTAATACTTACGAAAGAATCTTTTAGTTCTATTCGCAAGAAATGTTAGGCTCCTATTATCCTCAAATTTGAATCGTCCAGGTTTAGCGAAGTTAACACTATAGCCGTTCAACGAAATTGTATAAGATTTTGCTTCCGTAATAATTCTACCGTAATCCAGCGGTAATCCGCGACAAGTGAGCGAAGCCCGCACGAGGTGTTAACACATAACGTGGACGCAACTCGATTATTTCTGCAGTCGTCTAACCGCTATCGAAGCCCCGAGCAGAGGGGTCATTGCCTCGTAATCTACCGGGAGGAAAATTACGCAGGTGCCGGGAAAGAATTCATCGACTGTCGTAGCGAACGAAACGTTTGCCTTCTCGCAAGTCTGCACGTACACGCTACGAAACACGCGTACACATCCGTTCCATGCACGCTCACGATATTAGCCGCCTCCTGTGCGAGCGTGACTAATGTAACTCGAGGAAAATGCACGCTGGCTCGTCTCCGCGAGGCCGAACTGGATTTCCTTGAAAATCCTTTCGATCAGAACAATGACGTTCCGCCACGTCGTTTCTTTTCCTCGTTCGTGTATGACGGTTGCAAAATTATTTAACAAGAATTATTTCTTCTTCCCTGGAAAACGCAATTATTATTGTTGCAACATTTCTTCCGGTATTTTCATTCATTTTTTTTATGTTAATTGAGATGTAATAGGAAAAAATCGCATTTTTCTTGCAGTTTATTAATTATAATATAATAATAAAATGCGAACACTAATGATAAATCAATAATAGTTGCATGTAACTGTTTAAAGTGATATAATAACTTATTTTAAATATTATCTGGGGAGGGGGGGGGGATATAATGCATTTAAAATTATGTACACCTCTTCATAAATTGCAATTTGTAATCTCACTTTGCACGATTGGAGTACGCGGAAATCGAGCGGTTACATCATGTCACGTTCGATGCGTGTCACGAGACGTCACCTTCCAAGATTTACACTCAGCAAGAAAGCGAAACCGCGATCATTTTCGAGGCACGTGCGCGTAACGATGCTTTCGAAATCCAGGACGGACTCGTCGAACACGATTTTCGTGCGAAGATTAGTACAATCGATGGTCTCTTCTGAGACTTTCACGTGATTGTGGAAACGAAAGGATGCAATAGCCTGTAATTAATCCTGTTGTCATTGTGCCGAAGTGTCGTCCATTTCTCGAATGTATCTGCATCCTCAAATCATATACAATCTATAATTTAAAAACGAAATAGTCTTAATAATAATAAAGTTTCATTTGATTTGAAAGATGACAATATAGAATCATAAACCTCGTAATTTCATTTCAAAAGTCACTTTTTGAAGGCAAATTGAAAAGATCCAACGGGAAAATATACCATCGAATATACCATCTTTTGATACAGTCTTAATCATATAGAGAAAAAACGTTACAGGTAAATAGAATTGAGTAGTAAGTGGAATTAAGATTAAGGATTCGCTTATACTGATTTACTTGCTCTAACTATATGCTATTCTAACTGTTCGCAAGAGACCAGTTACTTTTATGACCCATTCTCTTTGGGACGTAGGTTTTAAGCTTAATGCAATTCATTCTCTGACCTCATTCACTGCCGTTACTATCATATATCGTTCTCAAAGTGGAAGGCTATATGCTTTATATTTCTAATTTATAAACAATGAACAGCATCGAAAGAAGAATCCGATAATGGCTATCAAATTGAGTGAAATAATTTCAAATTTTTGGTTAAAATAACAAAAAATAATTTTATTTTTTACAATATTTAATATTACCAAATATTGTAATATAACCATTTTGTAATAATTACTAAATATTTAGAAAAGTAAAATTATTTTTAGTTATATTAACCAAATATTTGAAATTATTTCACTCAACATTTATTAACTATCTATTATCGGACTTTTTTTCAGTGTGGTTACGCGAATTTTAATAAAATCGAGGAAGTATCTATATATTCTAAAACAAAATTAATACCCATGTTGTTTATATTTTTTAAATTATAAATAAACTTGTAAATATATCCTAACATCGATTTTATATTATGAGACTCTCGCATAGAACAGCAAATGAGTAAGTCATTTTATCAAAGCTAATGATTATTAAATATGAAATGACTACTGAATTTAATCTATTTTATATAATAATATGATGAAACACTACTACATATTTGTATTAATAATAACACAATAACACAAAAACTTGTAAAAAAAAAAACGGGAAATTTAACTGTTTATTTTTTTCTAACAGATTAATTTGATTTAAAAATATTTCTCTGTTTTTCACACATATATTTTTCTAACGGATTTTAAATAAAAATATCTGTCAACATTATAATAACGCTCAGTGTAATAATATACATTTTCCACGCGTGGAATAAATTCGAGGGAAATATTCCCGCAATCTCCCACGCGAGGTCAAGGATTACGCGTGAACGACTATTATTTGTAATTCGCGGCGACTCCTTGTCTCTGTCGCGAAGTCCACTTTGGCAATCTGTAAACGCCAAGTCGCGAACAAAGCATCCATTGTCATCGCGCGTGTGCGACGTACGCGCGCGCGAGATTGCGCCTCTCGAGGCGAGCTCTTATGGTGCGCTGGCCGTTTGCGAAACCGCCGTCTCTCGTTACGGCGCGAAGGAAGGATAACGGGTCGACACTGGTTGCCATTATTTGCTCTGTAAATCTCACAATGCCGAGTGTCTCAGCTAAACAGAAATAACTCGTTCACGGCGGCTCTTTTATCAAATATCATATGTAACATAAATGTATAAATCGAATAATGAGGGATTCTTATTCTCATGAAGAAACATTCTGTTATTTTTATCAGTTAAATTGAGAAATGATACGGAGGGAATTTTATCTCTAACATATAAAGTTTTTATTTATTAATTTTTTCAGTCAGTTGTAAAAAATGGAACACTTAAACATTGAAATTTTTAGAATTAAATTATTATCATTAAAACATAATATAATTAAAATATTTTATATGTAGCATTTTATGTTTTTCATATTGTGCACTTTTTCTATAATTTTTTACGTATTAACATATTAGATACTTTTTATTATTGTTTTATAGAGAGAGAGAGAGAGAGAGAGAGAGAGAGAGAGAGAGTAGAATAAATTAAAAAATAAGAAAAAAGAAATTTCGTAGTAGAAATATTAAATTTTAGAATAAATTAATATCAGAATAAATTAAGAAAAAGTAAGTACTCGTATTTCGCAATTACGACGTCACGTGATTAAATAATCTTTTAACGTGTAAGCCTGTTGTTACGAAACCAACTTATTTGCGTCAGTTAGCAGTCAAGTAAATGAATCGGAATCTAGCTATGATATATCACGAGTTTATATCGATTATCTTTAAGGAGCACGATTCGCTGGTTGCGTTCTATATTACGTCATTATGGATATTTTTGCAACGTTAATTATATCCTTATATTTCATAATGATTATGCTTAAATATTCTTTTTGCTGAAATAAATAATTACGTATAATTATGAAAAATAAAAAATTATTTAATATTTATAAGCTTCGATCGGATATGATGCAAATATGCATATATTTTTATTTCTTAAAAATAGATTTTATCATCTCAATGTTGATGAATCCTTGTAAGAAAATTTCATTGCCTTTTGAATGAAGATATTTAAAACTTTCATTAGTATTCAGTGATTAGTATTCAGTCATTAGTATGCAAGGTTCAAGCTTTTGTTAATATATTGATATCATTAAATTTTAAATGGACACTTAATTCGCTATTGTACAAAGTTTAATGATCGCTATTGTGCGATAATCATTTTGTGCAATAAAATGCAATTAAGTCACGAAACACTTGCGTTGCATCGAAAGATATCGTTACCGATTACAGGAGAGAATCGTGTCCGCTTTCGAGAAACGAGTGGAAATTCGCGAATGTGATGATGCGCGCTCGTTAACGGCGCAGGCTGTTGCATTTCATAACGGGATGCTAAGCCGCGGAACTGAGTTAGACCGGTTTCGTGTGGTTGCACGATTATACCGTAAATCACGTACGCGGGATGTAACGTCACTCGCGAAAATGGTGGCGCGGAAATGCGAATTGAGGAAACTGTCGCCGGTGGCTGATTGTGAGACGAAGTCAGGTGAGCAATCAAGTCGTGACATTGAGCTATTCGTCGCGATGACTAACTGATTCATATCTAGCTAATACAAACATTGGACAAACATTGAACGTTTAACATTACTGCTATAAGCATTGACCAATCTTCTGCCGTATTATGATAACTGAGATCACATAGAATTCATTTACTTTTAATTTTTAAAATAACATGTATCGTGAAAAAAATAAAAGACTTGTTTACTTGATCGCATTATTGATATTTACAAATTTTTTCGAGAGTATTTTACTTTAATTCTTATTGAATTTATTTTACTTATTCACGGAAAGCAGACTTTTGTTGGAGTACCTCAATATTTAGCTTATAGATACAGATCTGAAAATAATTTTATTAGATTATCAAAATAATTAGGAATCTCAAGCATGAGTAATACTGCAAAATTTTGACTTTCTAGCAGCCATTTTGAACGTACATAATATTTTGTTGAGTTAACAAAAGTATTATCAGATCTATATTTAGTTTTTTAGATCCTTCAATAAAACCGTTTTCTTCTAATCAATACATTTCCAATGAATTATCATATTAATATTTATATTACGTGATATTGAATAATATAATTAATAATAAAGTTTATTCTCAATAAATATTAATAGTTTGAAGATTGCATTCGTGTATTATACAATATATGTACTTATATATGCGCATATCCAATATATTATTTAATTTTCACTTTATTGAAAAGTAACACGTAACGTAATCCAAAATAATTACATTGCATATATCTGTAATAAATAACCTGTTATGTACGAATTAAATCAAATTCTATCTCTATATTTGAATTAACTACAGTCATAGAATAAACAAAAATTTAACATAAAATAAAAGTAATGAAAAGAATAAAAGTTTCATTCCTAAAAGTTTATCGGTGAATTGCGTAATAACGCGCATCCTGCAATAGACTGCTGTAATTTCAAGTTTCAGGAACCTCATCCCGATACAAACTACGCTCCAGTATTTTCTCTCTGAACAAACACGCGTGTTGCATAACACTAGGAAGTGAAGGTGGCTCGTGCTGTAGTTGCGCAACAAAGCAATAGATACCGTAGCGTATCTAATTTTTGCATTATATATAGTCTTCTGAATTCCTTGTCCGGACACTACATTTTGTCGAATTTTATTTTTGTTTGTCATTCTTCTAAAAAATTGTTTGTAAAAAAATATTTCTCTCTCAAAATTCTAAATCCGCCAAACGAGAAATTTTATGTCAATATTAATTCAATAATACTCAATACCTTTTTTTCTTCCATGTTCACGTTTTAATATTGTCGCGTATAAAATATATTTATTTAGAGAGACTTAATTAATTTTTTTAATTTGATCTAATTTTTTAACAATGTTTAATATTTTTAATTGAACTTTTATCAGAGAATCGCTTAAAAAAAAAAAAAACAAACGTGATGTAGTAAAATTAAAAAATGTGAGATTTATTCATCTACCTTTTAAACAGATTATTTTACATTTAAATATTTTAAAAAATAATACAGATAGATTGTTCTTATTAACTAGGAATGATATTCTTCAAGAAATGAACTTTCCATACACTAGACTTGCTGATAACTATTATCGCGTGTTTGGAACTTCCCATTAATAAGCTTGAGCCTTCCTGCGGTTGCTATTCAACGATAGCAGATGGATTCACGAGTAACTATCCACCTACGCGAATACATTGAGAATATGTGAACAGGACTGTTGTTAATTGCACGAGACAGGTTCGCGTGTGTGCATCCCGCGGGAAAATACGGCGTGCCGGCTCATTGTGCACACGATACATACATCTTGTTGGCGAGGAAGAGATAATGTTCGCGATGCCATACATTTCGTAACGCGTTCGTTGACACAAAGAAATGTCTAATTTTGGGTACGAACGGAAACTGCATTGCGACATTTGTCATTCAAGGGATTCGGAAAATCTTTATACGAAGCGTTCAACGTCATTAAGAAATACATTTTTCACATACATTTTATCCTTTAATCTTTCTCTATATTATTAAAAAAAAATTACGAAATCCAAGGCAATATAAAAATAGATTTTGGATCATTCCGCTCTGAATAAGATATTAAATTTTAGTAACTATCAAATGTATGTTTACATTTATAATATTTGCTAATGCATTTAATATTTGCTAAATGTAGACTTATATTTATTTTTTTGATACAAGAAATACCATTAATTTGATTTAATTATCATTTTTTATTGAGCAAATATTTATTTACCGAAAATAAAATAAATATTTAGTTAATACTATTGAAAAAAAATATTAAAATGCATTAAATTTTTTTTCTTAGAATAATTTAGGAAAATAATTTCGAAAGAAATGATTTGCTTTGGTTATTCTAGAAATTGATTTTTATTATAAATACACCAGCAATTAACACCAATTAACACCAATTACGTACATAAAATTGCAATGACAGATGTAATATTTGTGATTAACATTTGCTCAATCATTCAAAGAATTCGACAAATCTTCATGAAACATTGTCTCTCGTTTTAGGAAGCACCCAATCGATACCAACTAAAAATAATATAATATTTATGTTATAATTTCGCACTCAACAATATAAAAGTAATGTAACACATGGTGTTACATTATTAAATGTAAGGGATTACAACATAGATTCTTTAATTGATGTTTCACATGATGTTTTGTCCTTTAACCTTTCTCCATATTATCGAGGAAAATGATCTAAGGGGATGAAATTTAAGACAAGCGAGCATGTCATGAGCAGAATATCCGCGCAATATAACTGCGTTTAGATATTGATTTCTTTGACTTCTTATTGACGCATCAGCGAATAATCGTGTTACTGATATACAGCTTATAGTGACGGGAGATACCAGCGACTAAGCAAGCAAAGATTACCAAGAGCTCGTTGGTTCCACTCGAGCGGGCAACTAGACGCGAACATAGGCGGTAACCGTGGCGCACACGTAATTTTCGCAATAGCGTTCGTAACAATGAGCAGTACGCGCGTTTGCCTGCTTGTCCACCCACTCGATGTAAACCACCCCGGCCTTCGTCTCACTCTCGCGGCTAATGTAGTAATATGCTAATAACGCTGAATAACGCGTGCGTCTCCCGTCAAATGAAATCGTGTGGGAAATGCGGTGCTAACTCGAGATTTCCATGCGATTTAGTAAAACCTACTGCTCATTATATCTTTCAGCTATTCTGTAAAAACATTGCATAACATAGAGATAAACTTTGTGAAGATTTTATCCTTCAACAACGATACTTTATAATAATTGATAAGAACATCGGTAATATCTTACATAAAGCAATAGTTGGTTGAAACATTTTCAGTTTTATTAAAAACAAGATTGAAATTTCTAGATTTGATAAAAAAGAAAGCGCACGAGCGAAACGTATTATATTATTTCTATTTTTTTAATATTCTTATTAAAAAAAGTAATTATTTTAAATTGAAAAAATTAAGAATACTTTTTCCTTTATTTTTTTTTCTTAAAAAAGAAGATAAAGAGACAAGATATAATTAAAATAATTAGTTAATTATTAAAGTAAATTAAAAATTTCTCTGCATAATTGATTATGAAAATAGATGC
>Ga0157364_1004564_pt1 | contig 13854 bp, 7 predicted proteins | sample AttsexASBM2_FD_111476 | JGI IMG/M metagenome (GOLD analysis project Ga0157364, IMG submission 111476) | Fungus gardens microbial communities from leaf cutter ant in Ribeirão Preto, State of São Paulo, Brazil - Atta sexdens ASBM2 | ecosystem: Host-associated > Fungi > Mycelium > Unclassified ... | reverse complement strand
CGAAAGTCTATTTTCATTTTAAGTCAAGCATGATGATTCGACGGTAGCGATAAGAGAGGTTCCGATCAAAAATGACCGGGGGTAGAGCGTAATAATTATGAAGATTATCGGAAACGGGAGCGATCGGGCATGAATTAAGGCACGCCTCGATCCGACAGAGGAGCGTGGACATCTCTTCAAAAGTTAGTGTGGAGGCCGATGCATCATTTTAATAATGCTTAACACTTTTAACGCCTACCTCCCACAGGCCGTCGAAGTGCGGCGACGCAGAGAGTGTTATGCAGTTCCGTCAGTAGCGAATCGGTTTCAGAAATTAGGATTGCGAATTGCTTTTACATGTGCATTAGATAGTTCGCGATCGGCATCGTGAAACGTGGTTCCGTTATCGGAATACATGGACGTCAGTAGTCCTCGGTAAGAAACAAATCATTGATACGCTGCGATAAATGTAGAAGAATATAATCGCTGACGAGCTCTAAGTTGTGAAGCATACGAATAATGATATATAGTAGGCCTTTTGTGATTTGTGCTCTCGATTGGGAGTCGTTCGGACAACGATCGGACCTGCATAATCAACGCCTTATGGACAAAAACGCGAGCGATGCGGTTTACTCTCCGAGAGATCGCCCATGAGTTCGATGGACACATCGGCGCCTGCATGGTATGCACGTATAAAAAACAGTGGCGCGGGCTCGGAGAATTTATATCGCAATAACGTGAGCGTTAATTGAAAACCGGCATGCAACATTCGAAGATGATAGATAGACTGGATAACGAGTAGTAACAACGATTAAGACGATGGGATTCCTCGCTCCTGGGAGACAAGTTCTTTCTCGAATACGAATAAGGCCAACCTCGTCCATATAAGGATTGAGAACAAAGAGTGGGCTGTTCTGCCAGATGCTTATGTTTTAAAACCGCGATCTCATTAGGAAACATGTTTGACTGCATGATTTTGAGTAGCGTTTGGCGTTCTGAATTTCTTTGAGGAGCAAAGTCGCGGTATTCGCTTGTGGGTTTTAGAGCGTCGAAGTCGATTTAGAAAACGGTACAGATAAGCGGTAGTTTGTAGCAATTTTGGCCAGAAGAATAATGTGACGCGAGATTCCAATGGGGCGTAGCGTGCAAGACACATACTGGAGGCTCTGAGTGTTGTTCAAGAGAAACATCGGAGGACACGAGTTCGAGCAGGACTCGGGAGAATGATGCAACCATGAAAGGTCACCACAAAGCATGTGTCTCGAAAAGATCGGGAGCAAGACCGCGCAGTCCACGGGATTGGGGTGTGCGTCGGAACATGACGCCAAGAAACTCCAGGAAGGAGTGACAGCCCAAACGCGATTGGCGACAAAGGTTTTCCATTGGGAAGAACTGATTCAGCCAGGCAAGTGTGATGGCGGAGTCCGTCCAGCAGTAACATTCGGAAGTTGAAGCGCTGAGCGTGCGAAATACATCAAGCAAGTAAGAAGCAATGTAGCAGATAATTTCAATCGGGACGCTGATTATTTTAAGAAAGGCCATTTTTGATTTAATAAGAAGGGAAATGGTGATTGAACCGTCTATATTAATGAGGATACACTGTGGTAGTGAAAGCCGCAGTTGATGGGTCGGAAAATCCATGAAGAGCGTAGAGTATGAGATCCATAAGTAGTAGCGCGGAATGCTAATGGCATTGAGACGGAAATCGTTGTTGGTAATCGGACCAGCAATCAAGAAATTGGCTAGGAATTTCGTTATCCCACTGGCATTGGAGGTCCCACAGTCGCTGCATAAAAATTTTGGCAGTAATACTGACGAGAGTAATCTACCCTAAAGAATCGAAAAACTTAGCGATGGTCGAACAGAATAGCTCATTTGGTTCGTTTGGATGATGTCGGTATGGTCACGCGGAATTGAAAGACATTTAATTTAGGATTCCAGAGTACTCCTGAGATCTTAAGGTGCTCGTTGTCTTAAAGAATCTGAGTGGCTAAACCATGATTCGCGGACTCGAGTGGCTAAACCATGATTCGCGGACAATAGATTGGTGGCATGAAACGTTGAAGACTCAATGTGCGGCATTTGAAGCGTTGAAGACTCGTAAGCGGGTAGTTGCACTGCTGTCTCGTAAGACATCATGATGCGGAATATAATAAGTTTGCTCTGGTTTGACAATTTCTGTTGGTGGACTTTTGGTCATATGACCGAGTGTTTCGTATTCTGCGAGAAATTCGCAGTTCTCAGAAGCATTAATCTCGAATTAAGTGTTGATTCCAAGCGGCGAAAGCTCGAAACAGCAATAGAGAGCGATTCATCTATCGAGATTTTTAAACGTAGTCGGACGATGTAGCGTCCTTCCCTATGGGAATGTGTCTCTAAAGTGTGCTCTTTACACTGATGCTTCTCAAGGTTCCGAGGAGCTTTCTGAGGCACTTCCTCAATTTCCCAAAAGCGACGAAGATCGCGATCAAGAATTTCAAGAACAACTCTGTGATGCGCAAGTGTGGAAATTGACTCAGTAGTTGGAAACGAGGCTATTGATCTAGAAAGAATCCAGCCGAGAGTCGTATTTTGCACAGTAGGTTCATGTTCGGAACCTTTTCAAATACCGTCGAAAAGTCGAAAAATGAGCGTGCCGAATAGATCAGCACCGATTATGATGTCGATGCCGATCGGATACGAATTCATGGAGTCACGATCCGGTAAGTTCGAGTCCGATGACGTGTTTCCAATAGTACGCAGTATTGACGCGATTCAGTAAATATTTCGTTAATGATCGAAATATAAACGCGGTCGTAGTATAGGCAGGTCCGTCGTGAGACGCCGGAGTAATCGTAATTTGGGCAGCGTGACGCACGACGGACTTTGCTAATGCCGATAATGGAAACGGAGTGATTAATTCTCGAAAAGAATAGGCATTGAACAAGCGATTTGGAGATAAATTAGAGATGGATCCTTGATCTAAAAGCACGCGAACAAAACGTTTATGAGGCGAATAAATTCGCACGCGCGCGATCACGAGCAAGATTTTAGAGCTCAGCGTTACGGTTTTCGATAACAAGTGCGTAGCGATAATGGTGGATTCTCGCTAGTCGTGGACATCGATGATTGATGTCGACAAGCTTAATGTAATCAAAATGTTACAATGTGTGATACTGTTTATTACACTGTTGACACGTGCGAGAATTTGTCTTTCACAGCATGTTTCGTACTGAAACGGTTCATATAGCGTTTCTGATTTTTAATGAATTCAATACTTTAAGATGGAGTTTGCTTGAGGAATGTAGAACATTGATACAATAGATAGTTCGCTTTGCATACTGGGCACAAAAACGGAATGGTAGACACAGTATGTAAGGCGAGAGTTTTCCTTTTGGAAGTCGTCTGTGACTTCTCTATTGCGTTCGTAGGTGCGTTCGCATCAAACGCGTGAATGCGAGATGCGAGAAATTGATAACAAGTTCGCGATAACGCGGATAATCTACGATATCCTCTCGCCGAGTTTAAGTTCCCAAGCTTTTCGAGATGACTTATCAAGTTTTTGTGCAACTAGAAAAACAAGCCAATCATTCCAATGTTCAGTAACGCAACCGAGATTGCTCAGAGCTTATATCGCTTCATCGATTTGATCGCGAAGCGTGCTAAGATCGTTAGAGGTTTCTGTCGTGAGCGACGGTAAATTGCGGTAAAAGTGATTGTAAATGTATCGTAATAAACGTTTATTATCGTACCGGGAGAATATTCCACGCGATAGAAATTATCATTGGTTACCGCGAGAGCCTTACTTGCATTCCCCTTTATACAATACTAATAATGCTTGCGCTTGATATTTGTTACCTCTGTTTGTAAACTCTGATCATCATGGATAATCGATTTAAATTTATCGCAAAAGCTTTCCCATTTGTCGAAATTCCTGTCGGAAGGTTGATCCTCGGAAGATGTGATGATGACCGGACGAGTTATTAAGACTTAAGACTTGTGCAGTGGGATGGGTTTCGCGGATTTCGTGACGGTATCTCAGCCATATAGTCGACAGCTTCGTGGAAATAGTCCTCAAGAAGTAGTTCTGAGTGAAGTACATATGGGTTGCCTTCAGTTTCTCATTCGCAGTTAGCATAATTTTGCAATCCAGCTCCTGGCATCAGTCGAAGGTCTCCTTGAGAGATGCGAGGCATTGTCACGTTATGCACATGTCAGCTTGTCCCAGCTTCTTAAAATTAGTGAGATAACATCCATGTGTTCTGCATACTCAGTTCGTCGAGAGACATGATTTCCGGGAAAGCACGATTCGGAATGTTTGAGAGTCAAGCAAAATAACTTTCCTTGGCGATGATCCGGCTTGAAAGACCAAAATATATTTTGTATTTATAACGCTGATGTCACTTTGTATGGAAGGTTCGCTCGCCAAGGCGAACGTGTAATAATGACGAATTTCTTATAATAATTCAAAATTTATTCTTGAATCAAGTTAAGATTTGTTCGGATGGTAAACGGTGTTCGTAATCCGATAATTGGCATTCGATAAGATGCGTGCACAGGTAATTAGCACTTGGTATGGCGTCGAGTAATTTCTCACAGCCGTTCGAAAGAAAGTGTATTGCGAGCAGTAACGAGACCGGCAAATCTCGCCAGCGATTCAGGTAATTCTCGCACACTGAATGCTCTTGCGGTACGTATATATATTGCAGAGCATTACGTGATAAATAGCAGCGTTAATGCGCGGAGGAACTTTCGATGTGCTTCGCACTTAACAATTCGAGGAGAAGCGTTACGAACGAATCGATTATTCATATTGATCGGAAAGAACTTTCACACGCGGAACGTTTGCGCGATCATCAACTTCTCGAGTGTCGCGCAAGACGGTCGCGTACATCTGAGATAAATAGATTAGAACAGGAGCGAAATACACGCATGTTTTGAACGAAATGTTGGTCGCAAGCATGATTGAACAGAGATGACTCGGTGTCTATGAGCTGTTTACTTGCCTTCTCTCTCCGAGAATACATTTAAATTAACGATGATTCCGGAACATTTAGTAAACCATGTAATCTAAGTACCCATCAGTAGTAAGTAGCCTTTTATAAATATTTTCGTCTATGAATTTATTATTTTTCCATCTGACTAGAAGAGATCGTAATTTACTAGTTAATTTTTTAGTGGGATCTTTGTCGATTATTTCAGTTTAAGTATTACAGTTAATAACATTCGTTCCATTTTTTCCATGCAAATCGTTACGTTCTAAAACAACAGTGGTGTTCCCTTTGTCAGTTATTTTGTAATTAATATGTTAGGATCGTGCCTGATAAATTCATCAACCGATTTCAAACATTTAATAGCATATTTTTTAGAAAAATTTGTGAAAAATTGGAATTCAATTTATATCACAAATATTCTCCGGCAGGTACCTCAGTTTCTTATCTCTCCATTCGCTCTCACAAAAGAGAGATGTTCTAATGAGCATGATTGACAGAGTATTTTTATTTTTTCTTCCGAAATATCATATGAAAAACTGCAATTTTATTATTAAGATGTTTTTGGACAATGATTACCCTATCAAATTTATCTTTGACACTATTATTAATTTAAGATTAAAATCTCTTTTAAAATGCAAGATGTTAAAACAAATAGATAAATCTAATAATAATGAGATTGAAGATAAAAAATCTCTTGGTTTATTATACCTTTTTTACCGGATTATATACATGACTCTGCTTTGACACTGTGAATATGTCGCTTAAGTTGCTTGGTGTTGTGATATTCTTTTTGCCGATCATGATTTAATTTATAGTATTTTGTATTAATTGGATTTACATTTCAAAAAAATGTGCACTTCCAAAAACAGAATTTTATGATAAATTTACAGAATTTTATGAACATTACTAAGAATCTTAATGTCAGATTATCTTTTTTTAGTTTAAATAAACTTGATAGAATCATCAAAGTTCAGAAAGACGTTTTACCATACGATTCTAAGAAAAATGTTGTATACAAGATTAATTGTAAAAATTGTAATGCTTCCTACGTGGGACAGATGGTTCATAAGTTAATCAGAATTAATGAACACAAAAATAATATTAATAAAAAAAATGGTAATTTATGTTATTTCAGAACCTAAATTAGAATTCGATTATGAATTTGATTGAAATAATACAAAAATTTTAGATAACGAGAGATTTTGATAAAAGATTTGTGTCAGAGAAATTCAATATTAAAATGCAAGAGAATGGAATAAATTTGAAATCAAACACAAAATTCTTGCATCATTCTTATACGAACATAATAAATAAATTTTAACTCGGTTTTGTGATCATTTGATTATACTCATTTTTTTTTATTTATGTATTTTCTTTATGACATTTACTTTCTTGACATTGTTATTTCCGTACTTACAATATTTAATCTTTCATGTTAATTTATATACGTGACTCTGCTTTGACACTGTGAATATGTCACTTAAGTTGCTTGGCGTTGTGATATTCTTTTTGCCGATCGTGATTTAATTTATAGTATTTTGTATTAAATAATTGGACTTACATTTCAAAAAAAATGTGCACTTCCAAAAACAGAATTTTTGACTGCAATTAGTTTTGTTCTCGATTCGATTTTTTTTTATTTTTGACAACATTATTTATAAACAAAATTTTGGTATGTCCATGGATTTTCCTTTGTCTCCCATCTTTACGGACTTGGTAATGCAAAGATTAGAAAGGTCCGCTTTGATGTTGTTTGGAGATTTCTCTTCTTTTTTATTATCGGTTTGTCGATGAGTGATACGCGAGGATTTCGGTTCTAAGATGGATTCTTTTCTCAACGCATTCAATTCGTTCATCTACAATGTACCATGGAAGTCGGAGATAATCGGTAAATTTTCTAGATGTTTGTATTATCATTAAAGACAATCATTTGATGTTTGATTGGTATCATAAACTCACATTTTTAGGCAGATTTAAAAATTTTTTTCTCTAACCATCCGATGTCCCAAAAGAAAGGCATAATTTTTAGTTTAATGGACAGAGTTCTATTGTTGTCGGATCCTGTTTTTCATTCAAAAAATATTACTCTTATCATAAACATTTTGATAAACGATTTTCCGCTTAAGTTCATTTTTGATATATCATTAATAATAGAATCAAGGATATCATTCAGAAAAAGATATCTAGAACTAATAACTGAGAGAATAATAAAGAATCTATTAATCCATCTTGGTTCACCGTGCCTTAGGTACCGATTTTAACAGAAAAATTCAAACAATTCAATAGAAATGATATCAAGGTCTTTTATTATAATACAAACAAATTAAAGAAATTTATCAAAGTACATAAAGATCCTTTGGATTCTTTCTCGAAGTCTTATGTTGTTTATAAGACTGCAATAACGCATCTGGGACAAAACGGGGAGAAAACTGAAAACTTGGATTTTAGAACATCGAAATCATATACATTGGAACACCAGCTCTAATTCGATTGCAATTGGATCATGATTTTGATTGGAATAATATTCAAATTTTGATGAAGAACCGATTTACAACAAGCACCTTGTCTTAAAGATGCTTAACATTAAAACACAGTAACATTCTTAACCTACAGACGGACACAGAACTTCATAAATCATACATTCCGATAATAAACAATGTTTGATTTTACATTGTCAAGATTTATCGCAGTACAGTCGAATCCGTCGAGAAGACGCTTTTCGCTGCTTTTTATTTTATTTTATACATTGGATGTTATACGCTTATAATGTGATATCAATTTTTTCATCGCTTTTGACATCGAAATTTGATGTTTTTTTATAATACTAACATGATTTGTCTCAATTATTAGATTATGAGATAAGTTTTTATCAGAGAGATATATTATGCTTGTTCTAAATAAAAAATTTTAGGTTTGATAACTTATAATGTTTCTATGATTCTTTATGTTCTCTCTAGAACAACGAGAAATTTTCGCAATCGGTCAACCAACTGACGAGCTTGATAAATAATTTTCTTTGTTTTAACTATCATCTAATTATGCAACGAAACAGTCGCTTGCTTAATTTTTGAATAATGTATTATACTGCCGGGAAATAAAATTTTTTGTACATTTGAAGAGGGTTTAAATATAAGATCGAAGCATGTATGTAATGTACAATATTGTAGCGTTTTAACTTTTGTATTTTCTACAGTTTGATTTATTATTTCTATCTTTAATTATATTTATGTTAAATTATATTTATGTTAATGAATAATGAAGTTTTATTAAGTTTTTTTGACTTTTTTAATCTTTTATATCTTGTTGTTGGATTACAGTATTTTAATGTGCAGTTTTGGAGTAGAATAGGTAAGTTTCCATAATAAATTGATGATTTTTCTTATGGTAACTGTCCTTCATATATATATTATTTTTTTATTTAACTTGCACTTAGTCTAACAGCTAAATGATGGTTACATATTTCAGATTTGATTTATCTGAGAGACTCTCTTGCTGCACTCGATTACTTTGATTTACGACTACTTGAATTGTATTAAGTTGTGTTATATGGTACGAAACTACCAAGATGTCTCGAATTATTTATCAAGTGATTTTATACTAGATTGCTGAAGATGGCTTGAATTAAGCCGAAACGTTCGATACTTGTTTTATATATATATATATATATATATATATGTGTGTGTATGTATAGTACTGAGAAATATATGTTAATATATTTCTCAGTACTGTAACGCTCCAATTATGCGAATTTAGGCTCTTAATTGCTCGTTTTTTCATTTATTGTTTAGCATCAATATTTATTGAAAAATACGTACATTGTCATAAATTATCATTAAATTCGTCGTTTTTTAACTTATTACCATAAAAAAATTTTTAAATAAAACTTGACTTAAGTTTCCTTCTCATTGTAAGATAATAAAAGAATGTATGAACTTTTTAACATCTAAATTTTTATTTGTATATGTAATAAGATAATTCTTTAATAATAAATAATATTACGAATCTTTATTTTAGATCGCATATATGAGAAACACAATACTAGAAAATGCCTATTACGGTCGAAGCTGAATCATTGCATCAGCTTTAAATAATTCAATCTTGAATTAAGGTCTCGGTGGTCTAATGGCTTAAGACTCTCATACAAAATACAAGAGATCTGATTCCCAGTCGAGATAATATTTTTCGCAATAAATTTATTAACAGTTTTAATATATTAACATTTTTATAATATGATGCTTGATGATAGCATCAAATTATTAAATTGCTTGTCAATTTAATTCGCGATTACTAGAATAGTTTTAATTGCGTTTATAGTCCGGAAAAACAATTCGACTCGCAGTTCTAAAAAGATTACAATATATATGCAAATACATATATAATGTATATTAGTAATTTAAGATTGAATTATTTAAAGCAATGAAGATCCAGTTTCGACTGTAATAGGCATTTTTCTAGTATTGATTATCTTTAATAATAAATAATCTAAACATTTCTAGTTTTTTAATTTTTCTTCACGACGTGTTTCTTTAACATATCATCAATTTTACAAATCATAAAAAATTCTAGAACTACTAAATCGCTAATTAACAATCGCATTTCTATTTAATTTTGCAACAACTGTTTCCCTCGAACGGAATAATTTAACAATGGCTACATTCAGCAGAAAAGGCAACTCTACAACCGTTGTAAGATTCTTAATATGATTGGCTCTTGCCTTTAGATTTTCTTGAATCTGAATATATAACTAATGAAGAATTTTACATCAGTTGCATTGTTCCTTTTTTTATTGAACGCAATCGATATAATGTAACTGATATTCTGAAGTCTTGTAAATAACAGATCTTTCTTCTGTTATTCGTTGCACTAGTGATGTAAATAATTGTCGGTCCCAAAAAGTCCCAAAAAGTGTCAATGCACAAGTTCACAGCACAAAATATCTCATTACTAATATCAGTGTGATCAATTAGTTATGAATTAAGCAGAAAGTAACTAATCAGCCATCTTTTTTTTCTTTTCTTTTCATTGCCTGTAATTTAAGATAACAAACAGAAATTATGTCTACTATGATATTTGTGAGAACGCTGGTCTCTGAAGATACGTAAAATCCAAATTCGATTTTCGACCTAAGTAATATTTTTTGCAATAAATTCTTTACAGATTTTAATTTAATTTCAGGGAATTATTAGCATCTCAGATTAATTGAATTACAAGTCCATAAGTAATTTACGTACAATCATAGTTCTGAGATAATTGTATTTAAAATATTGATAAAAACACAAATTATTTTTTATATAATTTTTGTTTGTTTTGTTAGAAAATAATTTGTATTTTTGAAGCAGAAAATGTGTTCTACAGCAGAGAATTTGTGTAATTGAAGCAGAAAATACTTATTCTAGCCTCACTTACGTATCTCTATGCCATCGAAGACCGGTTTTGCTAAATAGTCATCAATTTTAATGATTAATATCTTGATCCACGGATCAACACTTCTTTTATCAGGTTCATTTCGTGCAAAACGCGTTGAATGAGTCTAATTTTATCGAAGGTGAGGGGGCTAAACTCATCACAATTATCTGTTTATTATTATCGAGATATTTAAATCCTTCTCCTGTTTCTAGATAATAAGTTTCTCATATGTTGTATAAATTTAATATAAATTGCATCGCCTGAGTTGTCATCTTTTTTGAGGAAAGCGGCTTCTGATTTTGCTTATGATGACAATATACAGAGTATCTTGCAATCGAATTTCCTCTTAAGGATATATTTTTGAGGTAATTTTGAGATCATAAACAGTTATGCACAACCAGAGAGAAACAATTTCCCTTCTCTCTTTTATAAGTTTATAAGTTTTATAGATTAAGACAATCGCACGGTAACACGATGGAAACTAATTTTACATAAAACAAATTTGCTAACAATTTAATAACAATATGAAAGAAACTATTGCAGTAAAAAGTTTAACAATGCTTTCTTTAACAATGGTTCCTAATATGTTTAAAATCGACTCACAAGAGAACTTGGAGATATCTTTAAGAATTCTTTAAGAAACATCTTTAAAATAACTTATAAAGAACTCTGAAAGATATCTTAAAGTGACTTATGAGTTGATTTTAGATTTTTACTCATTTGATTGACAGGTAAGTTATTATGAAGAAAATTACAAAGCAGAATAAAATACATATTAAAGTATCAAGAAATTTCACTTCAAAAAATTATTTCATTAGAACACAGCTGAAAAATTTTCTAATGTCTTTTATTCTGTGGCGATTGCATGCGGCACAGATAAGTAGATTCGCGAAAACAGTGTCGTAACATAAACACAGACACATACACTCGAGGTACACGTAGCCAATAGACGATTACATACGAATACGTTGGCTACGAAAATAAGAACAGTAGACTTTTAAACCCTAAATTTCTTTCTTTAGTTTTTTCTCATCTTTTATATTAGTGGCATACGGATAAAGGCTAGACGAATGATAATTCAGAACGTAGGTGAAAATATTGTATTTTAATTGTATTTTATTAATCTATGCTGCAACTTTACATGGAAATTATTATTATCAAGTGTTATAATATATTTTAAAGTTTAAAAGTTAACGAGCGATAAACATACATGGATAATATAATAATATTTATAGGACAGAAAAACTTCGAGAAAGATGCGAGCGAGAGAAGCGATTGTGAGACGGGTAGACAAAAGAGTCGACGAGCTGACGCTGACGGATACAGTGTTCCGAGTACGCTATACATTCTTCGGGATATTAAACCTTAGACAGTGCCGATCACATTATATTCTTTATTGGAGCGAATAGAATCAGTCAATTATCAATTCATATATAGATTTGACGTTCTCACGTTTTATTTTATCTTTTTGCTGCTAATCTTGTCGATCAAGCCAATTCTATTTTTTTTCTTATCTTGGTGACCTATCCACATATTGACGGAGACTATAATTCCAACACGCTGAGCCTCCAAAATTCTATTCTATATCATTTTTTAAAATAAAAAATTTAACTTGATGCATCCTTCTGTCATGACGGTATCACATATTGTTCGACGACATTCTATTTCTATTCGATTGACAAAAATGGACTAAATATTTTACAAAAACGATTTCCAACAGATTGTAGCAACATTTATGGCAATAAGTTTGTTACAGCTATTTCCGCTCATTTGTGCAAACAATCGTTGTCCGCATAATGCCTCTAGGTTAGCCTAAACGAAATTATTATTGCCCTGGTGATAGCAACATAATGGTAATTGAAGAGAAACTTGTGCTAAGCACTTATTTTTTTTTTTATGCCAAGGAACGTTTTGTTATTTTGAACCAAGACATACCGTAGCGCTGTTCATATATCATTTTTTAAATTTAATTACGCGAAAACACATAGATTAAAAAAAGTATTTTTATCAATATTTGAGATAACCGGGATATTATATATAGCCGGGATATTTACCTATGTAAAAAATTATTAGGGATAGCTCTATGAAGCCCTGATCATTATTTATGCGATATCAGAAGAAAGATTTCCTTACTTTAACCTAATAAGATCTCAATCATAATTTCCGTTTCCAAATATTTTTTTACGACTTTAGCGATATGAGGCCGAGCGTTGTCATGAAAAAGAATAACTTTATCATAACTTTGCTCGTATTCCGGCCGTTTTTCTCGCAATGCACGACTCAAACGAATCAATTGTAATTGATACCAATCGCCCGTAATGGAATCGCCAGATTTCAGCAGCTCATAGTAAACAAGATCCTTTTGGTCCCACCAGATACAGAGCATAATCTTCGAACTATGAATGTTCGGCCGTGATGTTGATGTTGAGGTCGATGGCAATGATTGACCGGGCTTAGCATAGTATTTTTTCTTCTTGGAGTTGTCGTAGAATATCCACTTCTCATCTCCAGTCACAATCCGATGCAAAAAACCTTTTCTCTGTTTGAATCAGCTATTCGCAAGTGAAAAATCGCCTTTCAACGTCTCTCGGTTTCAGTTCAAGGCACCCAATTTCCTTGTTTTTGAATCATTCCCATGACTCTCAATCGTACAGAAACGGTTTGTTGAATTACCCCCAATGATTCTGCAAACTCCTCTTGCGTTTGACTCTGATCTTCTTCGAGTAATGCCTTTAATTCTTCGAATTTTTTTGGCTGTCCAGAACGAGGCTTGTCTTCAACGCTGAAATCTCCATCCTTGAAACGTCAAAACCATTCCCTACATGATTTATCAGTTGAAGTCATCATAAACTTCGACAAGCATTCAATGGGCTTCAGCTGCACTTTTCTTTCAATTAAAGCAAAAAATCAAAACCTCCCGCAAATGCTGCTTGGTTAACACAAAATTCGACATTTCAAACACAGTAAAATTCAAAGTTTTTGTATGAAACTCAAAGCGACATAAACTGAATATTATTAGCAGATGTTTAACCTCTCTGAAACCGCCAAAATCAGCTGTGAACTATTCACCATGGCTGGAGCCATTTTAGGGAAACGGACCAAACTAATTTGTACTCCCAATATAAGAGGAATTAATATTAGGTGTACAACTTTGCTTCCGCCGTTTTTTTTCCGAAATTCGAGGCTTTATTGTAAAAAACTGGTTATACATTTATGATTCAAAGTATTGTTCATCGCTGGCCACTACTTTCTCCCATCTTTCGGATAGCGTACGAATCCCGCGTCGAAAAAACTGGTCATCTTTTGAGGCTATCCACGAATCGATCCAATTTTTTACTTCTTCATAAGACTGGAAGTGCTGGTCAGACAGGCGGTGTGCCATTGATCGAAACAAGTGATAGTCAGAGGGAGCAACGTCTGGAGAATATGGCGGGTGGGGTAGGACTTCCCATTTCAACGTTTCCAAGTATGTCTTGACCACTTTCGCAACATGGGG
>Ga0157364_1004563_pt1 | contig 13855 bp, 13 predicted proteins | sample AttsexASBM2_FD_111476 | JGI IMG/M metagenome (GOLD analysis project Ga0157364, IMG submission 111476) | Fungus gardens microbial communities from leaf cutter ant in Ribeirão Preto, State of São Paulo, Brazil - Atta sexdens ASBM2 | ecosystem: Host-associated > Fungi > Mycelium > Unclassified ... | reverse complement strand
TTTCCTCCTTATTCTTTCCTAGTTCCCTAACCAACTACATACTTTTGGGCATTCCTCCACATAGTGTTCCATACAGTCTATCCCTATTCCGCAAAATACGCATTCTCTATATTCCCTATCTAGCCAATATTTATTTCCTTCCTCCATATTCCCGCATTTAAGCCTACTAACCCTCGCACTCCTTCGCCCACTCCTATCTTACATATGTTTTCCTTTCTTAAATAATTAGGACATCTATTCCCCGTATCAAACTCTTTGTATTTTTCATTGTATCTCGCAGTTCTCATCCTACTATCTTCCTTGTCTTTGCCCCTCCCTTTCCTTCCTAATTATTTCCTCCTCTAACCTCCCTTCATTTCCATCGTCCCCTAATTCCCTAACATTTATTCCCCATCCATTCCTATTATAAAACCTTTTTCTCTCTTCACTATACATTCTTCCATTTATCCTTTTTTTTTTCCAACAATATCGAAGTAGACTGTCCTCTCTTCTTTTCTTTAATCTCCTCTCGTATCTCATGGCTCTTATTCTCCAACCTACCCTTAATTTATCCGTAGCTGATTCCCTCATTATCACATATCTCGCAGTGCAGAACTTTATATTGAATATCCACCTCACATGATCTAATATAATTTTCTCCAGACTTCGTCTTTCTTCCTAGATCTCTATTTCATACTCCATAACACTTTGTACTAGGTATTTAAAGTACCTATCTCCTATAAAATCGTTTCTGCATAATCCTAAACTTCATACCTTTTTGGCTGCTGGCCCTCTCTTTCTTGCTCATATACAATCTTCTTTCTATTATATGATCTTCATAATCATCTTTTCTATTAAAAGTAAAAGCCTAAGTACTTAAAACATTGTACCTCCTCAATCTCTCTACCCCCATTTCTATACTTCCTTCTTTTCTTTCTCATGCTTATCAAATATTATTATCTTTGTTTTTTCGGCGCACAGTTCTATTTTCCTATTTTTACTTTCCTATTTTTTTTAAATCTCTTTAGTATATCCATCATGTCTATCAGCGCAACTCTTTTCGCTAACAGCACTATATCATCCGCGTATGCTAAGTTCTATATCCTTATATCATCTACCGCAACTTCCCCTATATTTCTTTTTTTAACTCTCTGTCAAGGTCCACAATATATAAATTAAACAGGAGTAGACTCACCTTGTCTAACTCCTCTTCTTATCTGGAACTTCTCTTAAACCTCTCTCAAACCTCTTCTCAAATCTCTGCTTGTTCTGACCGTATCCTCATATACATATACACACACACACACACACACACTCTCTCTCTCTCTCTCTCTCTCTCTAATCTCCTTATCAGCTGCTTCTTAATTCTATATCTCCTATAATTCTCATAATATACCTCTATCCACTCTATCGAAAGCTGCCTTCAAATCCACAAAGAGAGCATATACTTTCCTCTCTCTTCTGTCTGCTTGCTCTTTTGAATCAGTACGAATATGTTATCCATCATCGACCTACCTTTTCTAAATCCTGTTTGTGTCTCTGGGATTATGTTTTTATTTCCTATTTCCTCTTCCAATTTAATTTTAAAAATCTCCGCATACCATTTGTACGCTATACACAATAATGATATCCTTTTATAGTTTTCTACCGATTCTGTGTCTCCTCTCTTATATAATGTATACAATAATACTTTGCCTCCAATCTTCAGGTATCTCTCCTTGTCTCATTTATCCCAATAGTTGACAAATTTGTCCCAATAGTTCTATCTTTCCATAACGTATCTTCCGCATATTTCCACATTTCCATCGGGATTCTATCTATATTCACGATCTTTTTGTTCTTCATTTTCTTTAATGCTCCCCTAATTTCTTCTTCTTTCAACTCTTCCATCTCCTGTCCTTCTTCTCCATTCTTTTGTCTCAATTTCCTCCTTTTCTCGTACATCCACTTCAGTACCGTTTAGAAGATTCATAAAATGTTGCCTCCATTTGTCTGTCTCAATGTTATTATCTTTCTATATCCTCTTATCCCTTTTTTTGTTTATAAATTTCTTATATCCGTCTCCCTTTTCAAACCTCTCAATTCTGTTTCCTCTTCTTTTCTCTTTTCTTTTTGTTTCTTTTCCTTCAACTTCTTAAATTTCCTTCTTTCTTTCATATATTCTCTATTGCCTATTTTTCCTAGTCTTTATCTCCTATGTATTCTCTGTATTTCTCTCTTCTTCCTGGTATAATTTCTATCCTATCAATCCTTATGTCCTAATTCCTTATGTCCTAGAACCTTTTGGTTTTTATCTTCCTCTTAATTATCGTTCGATGTACAATTTTCTTGATCCTTTGCCATTTTTCTCTATTGTTCTCCTTTTTGGTCTACTTCATCAGCTAAAATTTCTGCCTTTTCTTGATATTCTTTTATGGTCTGTTCATTCCATACAATTATCTCCTTTATCTCTTGCTTTTTCCTCTTCCTTTGTTTTCTGCCTCTCCTCTTCTCCTTCTATGCTAAGCAACAGCGGCATGTGATCGGAGTCCATCCTATCTCCTATCGCAAATTCCCTTACGTTTTCTTTTATACTTTCATTTGCAATCACATAAACAATAACTGCACTACTCTTATAACCTACATAAGTATATTTCCCCGTCCCAATCTCCTTTCGTCGATCCATTTAAAATGTACCATCCTTTTCTCTGTGCCCAATCTACCAACTCTTTGCCTCCGTTTCCTATCACTTTGTCTTCTCCTTTCTATTTCTTCTTCTCACACTACTTAGTTCACTTATTCTTACATTAAAATCTCCATCTATTATTATTTCCTCTTTTTCCATGTTCCTTAGAATTATTTCTAACTTTTCTTCTAAATTTTTCCAGCTCCCCTATTATATACCGATATTATTATAACTTTCTTTTCCCTTATATCTATTGTCAATATTGTTACTCCTTCCTTATTTTTATATATTAGGTTCGATTCCTCAGCCCAATTTTTCTTTGTGCCTACTATAAATCCCCCCCCCCCCATAGCCCTGCCTCTTTTCTTTTCTCTATGTGCATACATACATTCCCATTTATGTGAACTAGATAACCTCCCTTCAACTTTTTTTCAACTCATTTTCTTCTGTTTCACATAGGCTAATTAAACTTACATAGTTCCTACATAATTTTAAAAATCTTTATCCTTATTACTTACGCAATGTTCCAAAACATAATATTTCCTCCCCTTTTATTTGCCTTTATTTCTCTTTTTCTCTTGTACCTCCCTTAACTCTTCTTTTTCCACCTTTCCTTAAGTTCCACTCCTTTCTTGGCTTAACATAAATTTTGTTCCTCTATTATTTCCCTTAACTTATCCCTTTCTTTTCTCTCTCTCTATCCATATTTTCTATTATTATTTTCCTTTTCTTTCTTCTCTTCTTCTCTCTATTTCTGCCCAAGTTTTCCAAACTCCTCTTGTCTTCATCTTCCTATATCCTATCTTTATATCTTCCTCCTTGTTTTCCTATGTTTTCACCCACTTATTTATTCTAGTGCGTCTTTCTTTCCTCAAAACTTAAATTATTTTCGAAAAAAATTTTCCTTCTCCTTAATTTATTCTTGTTTTTCATCACCTCCCTCTTCATTTCCACTTTAATGATCATTATTGGTCCGCTCATCCTCCAGCTGATAACCTGTACATCTATCCCTATTTTCTCCTTTATAAGTTTTTGCGCTCATTCCTTGTCTTTCTCTATATCTTTATCTCCTTCTCATTTAATCCCCTTAATATTGCATTTTCTTTTCTCTCGTTCTTTATCCACCAATTTCTGCACTGCTCCTATCTCTCTTTCACTTAATCTATCCATGCTTCCTTCTGACCACCTTTCACTCGCAGTCCTATTATATTATAGATACTCCCTTATTATGCACACCCCTCTCCTCCCCTTCCTCTTCCTCTCTTGATGTATAACTGTGACCTATCCTCTTCTCCATTTCATCTAATCTATTTTTTATCTCTTTTATCCTTTTATTATTATATATTCCTCCCTCTCTAAGTGTTTTCTCTGCCTTCTCTATCCAGCCTCCTTTATCTTATTTTCACTTTCTATTATTTTCTCTTCTATCCTCCTAAATCTCTCCTCCCAAAATCTTTCCTTGATCTTCTGTCTTTCCATGCTTATTTTTCTTTCCTTCCTTATATTTTCCATAAAAGCTATTCTTTCCTCTCTCAATTTAATTTAATTTTCTTTCTAATATTGTCTTCTACTTCCTCTCTCGCTCCTCTCCTCTCCGTCCTTTCCTCTGTTTCTTCATTTAACCTAAATGTTACCTTTTTCCTGTTGATAGTGCCCCTCTCCTCTGTTGTCAACTTTCTTTGCTTGCTATCCACCAACTTTCCCTTCCCGGCTCCTCCCCCCTCTTCCTGATTGCGTCTTTCGATGCCATAATCTCATCTATCTTCTCTTTATCTCATATAGAACAGTTCTATCTTTACGAAGTTCTTATCGCATTTATTTGTCACTTCTGCGTATCCTACTTATCCGTATCTAATATCCTTTTTTCATTTCTAATTACACTTCATATCTAAATCACCGCTACATTCGCACGCATGCATTCACGCCACCTAACCAAGTCCCCAGAGAGAATAGTATAAATCATATTAAAACGCAACAGTTTATGTGATATTTAATTGTTAATGATTTTTCATGCGCGTTAGTATACTCTTCTTTCATAAACTCGAATAGCAAGAATAGTTTAGTAAAAGTAGAATTTTACCGAAAAAAAATTATAAACCAGCATTTCTTTTCACGAAAGTCTCGAAAGATCAGAAAAAAAATGTGTATGTTTAAGACTCGAGACTTGTGAAGAAAATACGCAAAAAAAAATCGAATAGTTGCAAAAAATACTTTTTCATTTATAAAATGAAAAATATTGATTGTATGGAAAAAAATTCGGTATAAAAAAATATAGGCATTCGAAATATCTACAAAATGAGACGTGAAACATTAAAATCAATCTATTATAGTTCAATAGAAAAAAAATAAACAACACCCACAAAGATTTTTTTTTCATTCGCTCTCTGTTCATTGAGATTTAAACGCAAAGCTTTGAAATTCTCGTAAAATGTAACCCTTGTAATAACGAACAAATAGTCTGAACAAGCCTGAAATGTTCATTAGTTTTTGCAAAAAGCCATTTATTTACTAAAAACCTGTTTAAAAACTTAATTTTTTTTATCTTTGAGCAGTTGCACAGCAATTTGCAGGGGTGATTTTTCTTCTTCAAGAGTTGCACTGTCACTTAATAACAAAACGATTTTTTGCAATTAAACTATTATAAAACGATTTTAAAAAGTGAGCTTTTTCCATATAAAAAAATGAAATAATTTCGTTAATATGCATCATATCAAATGTGAAGCATTCGAAATCTGACATTTTTTTTACAAATTTTAAAAAAAAAGGACTACCCTCGAAAAAAAAGGATTACCCAATTATTAGAAGCCGAGATAACAATTTTTTTTCAAAAAATCACTGTGGCTTTAATTTTTAAGATTAAGAGTTCTATCTGGCACCAATATATCAAGAAAGAATTGAATTTGCTGTTAAAAAAAATCTTGAATTGTAACCATAAAATTTTTAGAAAATTTTTTGTTTCTTGAATTTTTATTTTTTCGGTTTATTACTAAAAAAATCATGTTTGAGTATGGAATGCATATCTGATTAACAAATTTAATCACATTAGTTATTTTTCTTTAATATGCTGTAAAAAGTGTCCAATTGGACAATTAAATATACGAAATTATCAATACAAAGTTGTTTTTGTGAATTTAATTGCAGATGCAAATATAACATATGTAAATAAATAATTAATAAATAATTTGCCAAATGTTAGCGTAAAGATATAACACTAACTTTCGCAAATATAAAGTAAAATCTAAAGATATAACACTAATTTTCGCAAATAAAAAATATTAGTATTACATGAAAAATATATTTTGCAACTATATTCAATAGTTATTTGACAAATTGTTCATTAATTAATTATTTACATATGTCATATTTGCATTTGCAATTAAATTCACAAAAACTATTTTGTACTAATAATTCCGTACATTTAATTATCTAATTAGACATTTTTTATAGCATATTAAATAAAGAAACATAACTAATGTGAAATTTGTTAATCAGACATGCACCAAATTTGATTTTTTAGTAATAAACAGAAAAAATAAAAATTCAAGAAACAAAAAATTAAAAATTTCATAGTTACAATTACTTTGCGAAACATTTGGTTAAGCTATTTGTTTATATCTCGTCGAGCTACCTCAGATTAAAAAAAATTATGTTTCCACATCAATTTATTGCTGAGAAAATGTAAATTTAGTAAATTTTAACGCACAAAATCAGGTACGTGAATCCCCGAGCGGTCCGATCTTCCCCACTCGACTGCGCGTCAGCTTCTCTCACTTCACTCAGCGCACTACCTCGCTCGCATTCTTCAACTTTTCAATGGTTTTAAACAAACTTTTTGGTTTAAACAAAAAATTGGAGAATTTTTTAACAGCAAATTCAATTCTTCCTTGACAAATTGATGTCAGAACTCTTAATCTTAAAAATTAGAGCCACAGTGATTTTTTGAAAAAGAATTGTTATCTCGGTTTCTAATAATCGGAGGGTAATCCTTTTCAGATATACATAAATTTTATTGCAACTTTACGTTGTAATATTCGATCATCAAATGCATAATAGATGAGCCAATTGTGATTCCAAATATTATAGTCGTATCTAATAAAAGAAGACGAAATATCATGATGCAAAAATGTTGTAGATGAGAAACAAAAATCTGATTTTTACTGTCTCATATTTATATCACATTTGCATCATAATATTTCGTGATTTACTGATTTAATGTTGCTGCAATATTTTAAATCACAATCGCTCTATGAAGCATTGGATGATTCTAAGATAAACGTGAAGTTGCTATGTATATTTGTCTACTGGGAATATTTTAACGAAAAAATTTAATTATAATTTGTTTTTTTATTTTCAGAATATATTTATTAAGAGAGAGAGTTATTAATTATTTTTGTACGTACAAATTTTTATACTTATATAACGCAATTATAAATATTCTTGGAGTAAAACACATGGAGTACTGATGAGATTTGAACCTAAGAGGTGATAGCCTTTGGGGTGGTAGCCTACCTACGCTAACGTTGAGTTAATCGCACGCTTGTCTGAACACTTTTTTAAATTTGGCATATATTGGATTTTATTTTGTTATTTGTACCGATCATGTATGTAATATGCATGTGTTTATATATAGGGTATCTGATAATTCTTCTGACAACACTCGTGGGCAGGTAGAGCGGACTAAACTGATTGTGAGACGAAAAGTCCTCTACCATTTTACAATTTTCGCAATAATTAACAAGATATTATTAAATTAATTATTAAAAATCGACGAATATTGGTTTTCAATAATTTTTTACTCAAGTAGTATCAACTTTACAGAAATACAGCAGACAAAAATTGTTTATTTTCTTTTCATAGAATTCTGAGAATTTTTTCAGAATTTTTTATCAACTTTTTAGTACTGAATTTTCTTATTGGCAACTATTTTTATCAATATGAGAAAATGTAGTACTAAAAAATTCTGAAATTCTCACAATTTTATAAGAAGAAAATAAACAATTTTTATCTCTTGCTATTTTTAAAATTAATAACACTATTAATATCTCGTTAACTATTGTGAAAATTGTAAGATATATGATAAAGGATTTTTTCGTCTAAATTTTATATATATTTATATATATTTATCTTAGTATATTTATCTTACTATAGTGTTACTTAGTGCTACTATAGTCTTACTTCATGAAGTAAAATAAGGAAAAATTGACAAATCATTTATGCTTACTATGACATCACATCAGGATTACAAATCCTTTCAATAAAAGTCAGTACATCAAAATCAACATTTGTTTACAAATTTTATAGTATATTTATCTTATTTTATGCATAAAATAAAGAAAAATTTTAAAATTATTTAAGCTTAGCATAACATGAGTGCAAATGTGTATCATGATGTATTTCACTTAATTATGTATGATGTAAATATTTCATATAGTGATATCTTAAAAGGAATATTATAAATCTGAAAATATATTTTCATACATATATATGTTTGTAATTTTATAACAAAAAATTTCAATCATTCAAATAATCTAAATTTTATATTTACCTTAATATATAAATTTTTGCTTTTGTAATGTCATAAATAATCATAAAATTGTTCTAAATTTTCAGTAAATTAATTTATGCATATCGTGATATAATCTATCCGGATATCTATCATTTTATAAGCGAAAAATGTGCTTTTTGCAACTATTCGATTTTTTTCGCATGTTTTCTTCACAAGTCTCGAGTCTCAAACATACGCATTTTTTTTCTGATGGCCTTTCGAGACTTTCTTGAAAAGAAATGCTGGTTTATAATTTTTTTCCGATAAAATTCTATTTCTATTGAACTATTCTTGCTACTCGAATGAAGGAGGTAGATATATAATAGATATATGAAAAATCGTAAACAATTAAATATCGTAAACTGTTGCGTTTTAACATTTATATTATTCTGGATTAATGGATACTATTACTACAATTTATTAAAACTTATATGTTATTTAGAATGTGTTAAAATTTAGAATCCTTGTCCCTTATCGATGCCGTAGGCCGCCGGTCGAGATTGCCGAGAAGGCATTTTCGATTGCTTGAAACAAGTGACTAGTGTAAGAAAGAACTCCCTATCTCATTCACTCTCGGCGTGCCGATGGCGTGCACACGTACATGGGCTCGTACTTGTACTTGTATGTGTGTTACAGAGGCACCACGATGAATGATTGAACTTGTAGGCGTGGAAAAATGTTTTGACGGCGAAATTTATGTTGCATCGTTATTATTTGCTTAATTATGAAAATGTGATTTATCTCTACTTATCAAAATCGTAATTATCGATGAAAATTAAAGTTATCTTGGAATTTTATATGTAAAAGCGTATATTTTACTCGTTTCAACAGTTATCAGACTGTGTGTTTCTATCTGAATATAGACTCACTTTACGTGCCTTTTACGACCATTTTACTATTTTCTCAAAGGAGAAAAGGATAATTTTCATCGATTTTTACAAGTTTAAAGTGATCTCGTCATTTCGTTTCTAAGGTGTCTTTATTTAAAAAGTATGCAACCTAAATTAACATGTCATTCCTCGCTTCTGACGTTACGATTTCAACATGACCGCCATAACTAGTCAGGAGTCCGGATTTATAATAGATGTTTAAGCCTTAAGTCGTAAGAAATTGATCAATTACAATCAAATTCGAGAAGAATAATCGATTATGATTCATCCATTTCTTATGGTTTAAGGCTTAGAACTCTATTGTAGATCCGGGATTAAGGAATTTTTATTTGATTTAAGATCGTGACGAAGATATTTTTAAGAAAGTTCTTAAGAAATGTTCTTAAGGATGTTCTAAATGAACTGATTTGATATTTCTATAATATTTCCGTTAGATTCTCTAATAGAAACATTGAGAAGTATAATTTTACGGATATTTTATTATCTTTTGATTAAGTTGGATTCCAACCCGAAGTGCATTCCCTAGTAAAAAAAATTTCGCTGGAATTATTCCATGTTTAGAACATTTCAGCGAAATATGAAATTGAAAATTAATCGAAATTTTATCGAAAGTGAGTTTTTTAGCTGACATACTGAAATTGAACTTTCTTTGAACTTCTGTAAGAAATTTTCGGTTCAGAGAAAGTTCAATTTCAGCGATTTTTCTGAAATTTTTCCTGAAATTTCTCTGAAATGCTGAAATTTCGCTGAAAAGTATTTCAAAACGTGGACTAATTTCAGCGAAATTTTTCCATCGGAATTGAAGGATTTTGTACAATTGTTTTGTCTGTATTTTCTTGCAGGTGATAAATATTAAGAAGACTCCATTCATCTCAAATTTTAATTAAAAAATACACTGAATCAATGCGTTTTCTCAAAAATAAAGATTTGAAAGAAGTGTTCCGCGAATCAAAATATATTATTAAAGTTGACAACTATTCAGGTTAAGAAATCTATCACAGCCACGCAATACTAAATTCATCTGCCATACAATACTAAATTCACTATTTTAAAAATAATAAAAAAATTTATATTATATTGAGTTGTCCGGAAAGTTCGTGCCGACTAAAATTTAAATTTTAGTATACATTTATTAAATTAAAATTTTCTGCGTTTCAATTTTCCTTCAACATCGGCACGAACTTTCCGGACAACCCAATATTTTTAAAGCAGTGAAGCTTGTTATTAAAATTGATATCTTTTTAATTTTTTTTTTTTTTTTTATGTATTAAAGCTTAAATCTAGCATTTCTTTAAAATAGATGCTATGATGCGACTCCGTCGTTGTCCAAATTTCTATAAATTTTGAAAAAAATTACAAATGTTCATAATGTATTATTAAATTTATTAATTAAAATTACTAATATTACCTAAGGATTTATATAAATATAGTAAATCTATCGCGAATCTTGCGTTTCCAACTTTTTGTATGTGCTTGTTTTAATAAATAAAAATATAAAATGTGTATAACATAATCTTCTAAAATTATATTTATATAGAATTCTTCTAATATTAAATTTATAAGAATCATTCATTTATGATCGGTTAAATCTTAATTTCAAAACATTTCCCGTACAAATTTTGGCCACAAGTTTATATTAGCAATATTTTGGCGAGTCAAGGGTTTTTATTTAATTGCTTTATTAAACATATCATTTTTCAATATAATCAAATAAGAGTCTGCAGCAGAGAAATATCTTGTCTATCTACAAAAACTTGTACGTGATCATATCGATACATTTAGTCTGTAAAACAGATTTCCTAACCTCAATAGACGTCAACTTTAATATTTAATATCTCGATTCGCGGGATATTTTTTCATTATAAATATATATTTTTATGCGAAAAACGCATCGATTCAGCGTATCTTTATCAAAATTTGAAGTGAACGAGGTCTTAACATTTACTATCTTTGCTTAAGTCCATCTCGAACACGTATTGGCGAAGACCATCTTATTTATTATACAAGGTGTCTTATTTATTATACAAGATGTCTTATTTATTATACAAGATATCCTGATTTAAATGGTTTCGGGAGTGTAAACTAAGGATCGATAAACTAAGAAAAAAAATTCTATAGACTTTGCTCCGTTTTTGCTTCGTGGAAAAAAATCGCAAAAAAGACAAAACGTAGTTTTCATCAATATTTTCTCATTACTTCACGTTGTATTTATTTACTTGCTTAATGTAGATATTGTTTAGCAGTGCAAGCATTGTATCTAGTACTACGGACAGCTGTTGCAGCCAAACACTGATTTGGCGATATTTGGTGCACTGCAGCCTCGATTTGATTTCTCAATTATTCTCTTGAGTTGACTGGCGACGAATAAAATAAACTTCCTGCTTCAAGACCTGTGTATACATACATATACATACATATACAGAATGGGGCATTTTATCACCCCAAGCGAAACTCTTAGAAACTAAGAGAGATACAAGAAAGTTTTATATGAAATTCTCAATCTTGATTGAAGGCTTCAAAGAATAAATTGTAGAAAGCCAATGCAAGTTAGCACAAGCTGTTGATGTGCAAGAATACCATACATTTCGAAATGAAATAAAATTACAGACATTTCGACGATTATTATTGGATCATCTTCAATATAGTTTTTGAAAAAATTTAATTGTGTAAATTTAAATATGTATTGACCGCTTACTATTTCGTCAATATAATAAATATAGAACTTGTCTGTCGTATTTAACTAAATACTCAAACGAATTACATATCTGCAATATACAATAATAAAAGACATAAAATACTAATACAAAAAATATTTAAAAAACTAGGTACACTTACATTACATATTGATGATGGTCAGATAATTTAGAACGTGTATACAGTAAGACATTTCAAGAGTGTGTGAAGAGATCAAAACGAAATTATTACTAAGTGGGGAAATAACACAATAAATAAAAGAAAAACGAAAAGTCAAACGAATTATGAAAACAAAGTATGCGCATTAACTATTAACTTGGAAAAATCATTCTTCTTAAAATAAATCATAATATAAAGAATCTAACATTTCAGTATTCTCTTATAAATTTAAATTATTCTTTTGTTTTTTAATATAAATAAACTTTGACAAGGGAAGTGATAATCGCAAATTGGAATGAATTACATATTATTGGAAAGGTCTTGTCGAGTAAAGTTCAGCTGTATAATACTTCTTGCTTGAAGTATATGCTTCTGGCACCTCTAGAGGACATTATGTGCAATATAAGTTATCAGTTTGATAAAACTCTTGTTTCCCTACACTCATCTGAGTCAACTCCGATGACCTTGACATTGACCATGTTATCAAGGTCATCATCTTGAATGACCTCCAACATGTTTTAGTCATCGTTTATTACCCGTTATTGACAAAATAGTTTTATAAATGGAATATATGAAAGACGAAGAAGTGAAATATTATCACGACCCCAAAGTGCGCCACGGGGAAGTAATCCTACCATAGCCTCCCCGTGGCGCACTTGGGGTTGTGATAATATTTTATCAGCAAATAACGGAGATTAGAGTATCCATAAATGAAATATCGGCAATACTTACATTATTACATATTTTTTGCTACAGTTGATCGTCTTCCATACATTCCATTTATAAAATTTATTTCGTCAATAACTTTTAACGAGTAACAAGCGACGACTAAAACATATTGGAGATCATTTAAAGTCATGACCTTGACAATATACGTCAATGTCAAGGTCATCGGAGTTGAGGTCAGAGGAATGTAAGAACACAAGAGTTTACCAAACTTCTATTGCACATAGCACCCTCTAGAAGCGTCATTCAAGCGAAGTATTGTACAGCTGAACTTTACTCAGCAAGACCTTTCCAACAATATATATCAGATGTATAAGCTTAAATCCGCTGTTTGCTCATAGGTGGCATTAGTGAGCGTACAAAGCTACCCTGGGCACACTTTTTTTTATGTGTTTGACATCTGTCAATATTAACCAGTGCACATCATCAGCAATTTCATACAACAACATACATTTTTTCTTTTGTAATCATGTCTAGTTTTTTGCTAAAAAAAAAAGCATATGCGAGAAGCTTTGCTTTTCTGTTTCAATTTGAAAAAATCGGCTGCTGAATCGCATCGAATGCTTATGGAGGCCTATGGCGACAATGCTTTATTGGAAACAACGTGCAAAGATTGGTTCAATGACGACAATTTTGACCTGAGTGACAAGAAGCGTGAAAATCGGCCTAGGAAGGTTGAGGATGCAATGTCAATTGCAGGCTCTTTTGGACAAGGACGATACTCAATCAAAAAATGCTTGCCGAGCAATTGGGTGTTTCTCAAGCAGCCATTTCCATGCGGCTACGTGCCATGGAGAAGATTCAAAAAATCGGAAAATGGGTGCCGCATGAACTGAACGATAGGCAGATGGAGCGACGCCAAAACACATGCCAAATTCTGCGTGCCAGACAAAAAAGAAAGTCATTCCTGCATCGAATTGTGACAGGCAATGAAAAGTGGATCTATTTTCAGAATCCTAAACGCAAGAAATCTTGGATTGATCCCGCTCAATCATCAACCTTTTCCTCAAGACCAAATCGCTTCGGAAGACTGCTGTGCGTTTGGTGGGATCAGGAGGGTGTCATCTACTACGAGTTAAAACCTGGTGAAACTGTTAATGCTCACCGCTACCACCAACAACTGATCAAATTGCACCGTGCTCTGCGTGAAAAAAGGCCGCATTATCGGAAAAGACATGACAAGCTGATTTTCCTCCA
>Ga0157364_1004562_pt1 | contig 13855 bp, 10 predicted proteins | sample AttsexASBM2_FD_111476 | JGI IMG/M metagenome (GOLD analysis project Ga0157364, IMG submission 111476) | Fungus gardens microbial communities from leaf cutter ant in Ribeirão Preto, State of São Paulo, Brazil - Atta sexdens ASBM2 | ecosystem: Host-associated > Fungi > Mycelium > Unclassified ... | reverse complement strand
CCCTCCCCCCTCCCCTTGCCATTCCCTATGTACGTGTCTGCTCTGGTCGGCCGGCGTTCCGTCGGTCCTTTGGTACCCTCACCGAGTCCCCTACCTTCCCCTGCGTCTCTTCACCGGAGCCCTCTCCCCCCAGACGACACAACAAACAACCGCGACTTCTCGTCAGTTGCCGCTCAAGATATTGCTGTTTGTGCGCACGCACGTACGCACGCCGACTACACTCTATGCTGCGGCTGTCTCACGGCAATTTTTGTGGGGGGAAAAAAAAAAGAGACTCCGCGTGCGAGGAAAGGGAAGCGTTTATTTCCTTCGCGCGAGAGAGGAACAAAAGACGGAGCATCTAGGGAGTCACGGCGAGCCTCGCCACTGCACAATTTTGTTTCGCATCGTGCGTGCACGAAGCAGTACCTCGAGTAAAGGAGGGGACAATTTTGTCGGGAAGGGGGATAGAGGAGAAGTGAGAGAAAGAAAGAGAGAGAGAGAGAGAGAGAGAGAGGGGGGGGGATTGGTGCGATTGACAGTTGGTAGTTAGTGTCGCTTCCTCGATACGCGACGGCGGTGCAGCCGTGTTGTGTTCTCTAGAGAATACCGTAGCTAGCTCGAGTCCTCGCGATCGACAGGGGTAGAAGGGGGGGGAAGGAGAAATATCTCACGTCTTCGAGAAGGGAACCTCGTCTGCGAGAGTACGAGGCCCCGGCGGCTTTTAGCTCTTTATCTTTAACGCGCGCTCGCGAATGGGAGGGATCGGTGAAGAGAGATCAAGGATAATCGTTTGAGAAATCAAAACGCTGAAGGAAGAGGAAGGACGCAGGAGCGTCAGGAAGATCCTTGCAGCGCATGACGCCGCGTTTGTTTACACGTCCGTCGTGTCGCAGTTGGGTACTAATAGAACGCGCGGGAATTCAATAGATAATGAACGGAAGAATATTTGTCTGAAGAGATAATTGTAAAAAGAATTCTTCACGGAAAAATTGTGGAAAAAGATAATTTTAAAAAGAATTATCTCGACTGAGAAAAGCGAGAGAGAGAGAGAGAGAGAGAGAGAGAGAGAGAGAGAGAGAGAGAGAGATTGAGAAGGGAGACAAAAAAGGTATAAAAGGAGGAAACGGAAGAAGCGAGAAGAGCAAAGACTCGTCCTGCACACCTCGTGTTTTCTCTATTCCTCCTCCTCCGCCTCATCGGCGCTTTTATTACTCGCTCGGTAAATGATTCACCGGATTCACGCGGATGCCGATTTCTCGCAGGAAGAACTGGAACACGTCGAGGACTCGTCGTCGGGAACTCGTCCAGCGTGGTTCGGTGACCGATCTCACACGGAGAATCGAGGGAAGGAAGGATCCCCAGCGGGGATAGAGGGATTACGGAGAGAAAGAGAGAAAGAGAGAGAGACTGTAAAAGAAGGGCACGGAAGGAGAGAGGAAAAGAGAGAGAGTGAGAGAGAGAGGGAGAAAGAGTGAAAGAGAGGGGAGGGGGGGCAGTAGAAAAGGAAGGCGAAGCGACAGGGCAGAAAGAAGCGGAGAGAAGGCGAGACGGAAGGAGGAGAAAAAAGGAGGGAGTTAGAGAGGCACGCCGCGTGGACAACCGCACGCTCGTGTCTCTCTCTCGTTTCGTTTTGCTGCTTTCGTTCGCGCGAGAGCGCGGTGGATGAGCTACGCTCGTTAGTGCCGGTTGATGGTACGTCCTCGTGGTCCTGAACGACCTGAACCTCTACCCGTTAAAATTCATAATCCGCCGAGAGAAGAGGTCTGAGGTAGCCTCGGCGTTTTCTTGAGGATCGCACGTGGTGTTGGTAGTGTCAGTGGAGGTGGAGGAGGTGCCGGCGCGCGGCAACTACGGCGGTCAAGGAAGATCCTCATCTTTGGGAAGTCTCTTCGTCGAGGAGGACGTCGTCCTCGTGTCGGCTCGATAGCAACATCCCGACGCAATCATGTATAAGCTACTGGGAGGATTGAGCAAGTATCTGAAGCGGCAGGAGATCATCACGGACTCTGTGCTCTTTCGTTTGCATAACCACTTCACCACGGTATTGCTGTTCACGTGTTCATTGCTCGTCACGGCCACCCAATACGTCGGTAACCCGATCTCATGCATCGTCCAGGGTCTGCCTACTAATCCCATCAATACTTACTGCTGGATAACATCCACGTTCACCATGCCCGACGCGTTCAATCGACAGGTGTGTGATTTTCGTTCGTACCTATTCTGATCCTCGATGAACGTAATCGTTCTCGTTCTCCATCGATACTCCTGTCTCCTCCTCAAATCGGCATGCCATTAATCGAGATTTCATAACGCTGACTGTAATAAAAATGTCTGAAATTATATTTGATTACTAGGAAAGAAGTTTTTTTATGTTAAGGTGAACAATAGTAAAAAAAAATATTAACAAAGTTGTGAAGTATAAGATAACGACTAAGAATATTTTTCATTTAGTGACAAGTCGACACAATCATCATTTTATTTTTCTTGACATTTAGTGACAAAGATAGAACTCTACGTTGTGTCGATTTGTGTCACCAAATCGAAAGTAGTCTATATTTTTATAAAATCGGCTTGTCTTCAGAAATTTATATTCTTAAGATAAATTTTTTCACATTAAATCTTTTTCGTAATTTTAAAAACAATTTCTTCATGAATAAGAAAAATAACGTGCATTGTATGGGAGCAGTAATTCACACAGTGATTCCATCTCAAGTGTGATACATAATGCGATTGTAATACAATTTTTTATCTTGGTCGTTTTTTTTAATGTATATTATGTTTTATATTTTATATTGCCGATAAAATCGAAGTGTTTTGGAAAGTTCAAAATTGAACCATATCATGAGGATCTATGATCGTGTATAAGTCGATCGTTTTCATACAGAGCTATATTGTTTGATTCCGCGGTTCAATTTTTATCATTTTTTTTTTTACTATCGAAATTCATTCTGCCAACAGCATGCGGCAAGATTTCTACATAATCCGTAACGATTTTCCTGCAAATTTCCGGCAAATTTTACAACAAATAGAAATTTATTTTTTTAAAAATTCGTATTTGAATGTTTAAAGAGTATAAAATCAAAATCAAATAAAAAAAAATTTTTTTTATAAAATATTAGACTTGATAATTTTCATATTACAAGTCTTTTTTATTAATAAAATTAGTTTTTTCTGGTATTTTATTAAGAAAATTAATAAAATAAATTAATGAAGTTTATTAATAAAAGACAGTTACTAATTTGTCTATTGTATTACAATCGCATTATGTATCATACTTGAGATGGAATCACTGTGTGAATTACTGCTCCCACACAATGCACATTATTTTTATTATTCATGAAGAAATTGTCTTTAAAATTACGAAAAAGATTTTATATCTGCTATTTCTTTGTGAATCGTATAATGTTCAAGAAAGTACACTTGATTACTCTGCGAATATCTGGAAGGTATTTCATGGCAAAAAGAATGATTAATGAGTCAACTAATGGTTATATAATCATCACGTTTGATGACATTACATTTTTTAAATTACTTAGAAAGTAATATATTCTTAACATACACTATGTTCTTACAAGAAGTACGTCATTTTTTAGAAACGACTTATTTTATAAACATTTTTTTATACTTCAAAATACGTGGAATTTGTTCGTTATTCAATAGGAAGGCTCTATAATATTGTCTTTATTGATAATCCATACGCGCATTGAATAAAAGCTATATATGCGAAACTATAGATTGCGACGTTATCATATATGGAAATCAAATACTGATTGTATTACTGGCTGACGCGACTTATCGGGCCAAAGCTTTAGACGCAAGCGTAGTAATCTTTAGTTTTTTTTTTCATTTTTAAAAAGCTGTACATTTGAAATCACCTTATGCTCGTTATTATTAATTATGTGATTAGATTATGCTCCAGAAAGTAAATATTTCGTGTGTCACAGAAAACGTGACATTTTCGGAATATTTCTTTTTTACCCTTGAAAATCAAGAATTTTCGTGGAACTCTTTATCAGTATTCAAGAAAATTTTCAGAATTTTACTTATTCTATTTCTTTCTGAAAACATTGTCTCTTTGATCATTTTTTCTTGATATTGGTTAGCAATAAATATGGCATATTTGTGTACATGCATGTGCATTTTTGCGTATCTCTTAGGTTTTTATAAAAATCAAGCTGACAGAAGGTAATATCCAGCAGAAGAAAATAATTCATTGATATTGTAATGTTTGGATTTTTTTCAGATTATTCTATAGATTTCTTGATTCCAGTTATAGGACATGCTAGATATAATCTCGTGGAATCCTTATTTTTTTTACTAATTTATAATATATTTTATAGTTTGTTTGCATTACTTGCACTTCAAAAATTATTTCAAAATTAAAAAAATGATCTAATCTTTTATTGGAAATTTTGAATAAAAATATCTATAAAATCATCAAGGGAATTCTCAAGGACTTTTTCCAAGGTTTCAATGAATGTTCTGATCACATAGTTTCCTTATTTTGTTGCATTTTGTAAATAATATCACTTTCGACACGCGATACTGCTTCATGATTAAGAAATTTGTTACGTTTACAGTTTTGATCTAATAAGCCAGTAGCAGGTAACATAATCAGCATTTGATTTCCATATGGATAAACTCGATATGGTTTTGCATATTTTTCACGTGCAAATTTTAAGAGTGACACTTATATATATACAATAAATAGTCTCGAATTTATTATTTTTAATCAATTAGAATTAAGTATTAATTTTGAATTCTACGCGAAATTAAAATACAAAATTCTTGTGAACATAGGCGTAGCAATGAATTTGTTGGGGGGGGGGGAGAACAAATTAGACTCGTGACTTTTGAGAAGAATCTTCGAATAGTATTTATATTGTTTTATATTATTTGTAATTAATAATTAACAAATAAATCACAAAATTACATATTTAATTTACTAATTAATTTTTCTCTTAAAATTGTAAATTGATTCTTCGAACTAAAGAAACTTATAACACTAACCGTCTTGGATTCTTAGAAAATTTTTCTATAACATTTCAATTTTTTTTTTTCAAAATTAATTTCTTGTAAATACTCATTAAGCATGTTTAAGCTTTAATTATTTTTATTCTTTAAAATTTAGGGAGGTGTAGTCCTCCTGCCCCTCTTGGTTAAGCTCATAATTATGGATATTATATTATAAAAATTTGACGTGCACTGTCGGCAAAAATAAAGTTAACGGGGTATTTTTGTTCGAAATATTTGAATACCATCAGATGTGCGAGAATAAACAAAAGGAATGCTATGTATCTATATGGCTAATGAGGCGGAGATAATTGATTCAACATCGAACGAGATGTTGGAAATTGTAGATAATCAACTGCGGTTTTAATTGAAATATGTGGGACAATTGAGTTTTGCATGATGTACATACGTGCTCTGATGTAATAATAATAGTATATACAGGAAACATCGATGTAGAGCCGAAGAAAATAGCTTTGTATATTACATTATTACTAAAATTTATATACTCAAATATTAGAGAATCATATAAAATATCAAAAGCATTTATATAAACGTGCAGTAATATATGGCTGTAATTTATACGATTTTTTTGCGAGTTGTACTTTGAAATTTGACCATCAATGTATTTATAGATGTGAATTGGTAAGTCATCTTTACGAATGCAGAGAAAATGATGAAAATGATATTGATGACTGTACAGATTTCTTTTAATCATCTCCGAGAAGCTAAAATTTTTTATATTGCATTGTCTACTGTGTGCTGCTGTATAAATGTAATATTCAACAAGTGTATTCATCATTTGCTTTTAATCCTGAACTGCCAATTACTCTTCAGATAAGAGATTGCTTATGAATGTATCAATACGAGGAGTTGATAATATCGTGGCCATTGATTATTTTTAACGACCGTTCTAATATCGCTCGAGTTTACGATATCTTAGGAAAATTTAAAAATAAAAAAAAGTAAGTATAATTTGTTTTCGTCTTTTCATCCTAATCAAGGAAATTTAAAATATGTTCTTTTCATCTGAGCTTCTTACACGATTTATCTTTTCTCTTTTTCTCTTCATGTTGGAGAAAAAAAAAGATAAAATGCAAGAATTAAAAAGAATAAATCATTAAATACACCAAAAAATGAACCACCATTTGTGATATTATTAATTGTCCTGATAATATATATCATCCTGTCGTAATGACGCGTGCACTTGGTCTTCCTGCGTTTACTAAACATGAAACGTATCCAGTCAAGAAAAATATATAGCTGCGCAAGGAAGATTTATATTATCAACAATCAAGACTTGCCAGTGTTGATTTCTAATAAAACGATATAAAGCCAAGAAGGAGAGGTAAGGGTTGATTTCTTGTTATCTAAGGAGAGTCAAATAGCTTTATCATGCATTGAGATGCATATAACGCGTTGCCATCGTTATCGCTAAGTCGTTAAAGTCTCGTGTTTCCACAGGTCGGCTCGGAAGTGGCCCATCCAGGAGTGTCCAACGACTTCGGAGATGTCGAGGGAAGGAAATACTACACGTACTATCAGTGGGTCTGCTTCGTGCTGTTCTTCCAGGTAAGCAGAGGATAACCCTTTATCGGCAATCTTGCCACACGTGCGACATGATGAACGCGCGCCAAGGAGGGCTTCTCAGAGATCTTCTCATTGTTGTCTCCTCTTTATGCTCGTCCGCTTGTCTTTTTGCTGATCCGCGCTTGTCCTTTACGTCTGGCGGCCCACGTGCTGACTGGTGCGTAGGAGATCATAAATGGTCGCTTTAATAGCTGACAAAGATTTGTACAGTTACAATTGCGAGACAGATAAATTGTAAAAAGTTGAGTGTTAATCTTCAATCCATTTTCGAATGCGTCAACGGAGAAAGTTCTACTCCGGAGTTACTCCGTCCAAAAAGTAGTGATTGAAAAGATGATATTTTGAATCCATGTTTTAGTAAATTTTGATATAATTTCTTTGCAGAATTAATTCGTCTAATTTTTATAACTTATAATATAATGATTAACATTACATTATATGTATAATGCTTATCTATTATTTATCTGATTATCTTTGTCAACAGGCGATTCTGTGTTATGTACCGCAATGGCTGTGGGGTTTCTGGGAAGGCGGCCTGATGCAAACACTGGTCATGGGAATGAATTGTGGTATGGATACCAAGGACAACATAACAAAGAAGAAAAGTGTTCTCATGAATTACTTGATAATGCACATAAGGGTAAGAAAGTAAACAAATCGGTTCCATAAATTTGATTAATTTTTTTACTTGGCCGATATAAAAAATAATAATGAAAAGGCAGATTGATTCAGAAGAAGATTGATTGAGAAGACAGATTTATTATTAGATAGACTGATCTATTATCTAATTAGTCACTCTTGGTGATCACTGATAACTACTTGGATTTCAATAACATCGCATGTGTTATTGCTAACGTTTAGTCATAATATTCCCTCTTTACAATGTTTTCCAAATACACTGGGAGATTAAATTTGAATCTATCTAAAATAGATAATCGTAGAATTAGAAGTGATTACAAGAAACAGTGTTCGTAATAATTTGTTATTTAAAGATAAATAGTAATCTTACAAAATATTTTCATAAGATTTTATAAATATAAATGTAAAATAATCAGTAAATTTTAATCTGAATCCTTTTTAAATACAATCATAATTTTTTGCAATTTAAAATATCTAATAAATTCCTAATAAAATCTAATAAATATCTAATAAAATCTAGTTTGAATTCTTAGATGCGACTATAATTTTTTGCAATGTAAAATATCTAGTGAATTTTCTAACATGAATCCTTCTTAAATGCAATGTTTATTCTTAATTTCTTACAATGAAACTAAGTTGCATTTAGTTAAATTATACGAGATATCCTGGTGTCATTTGGATGAAATGTTAGTAGATGACCAAGAAAGTAGGAGGAGGGAGGGGAAGACATGTGACAAGAGAGGGAGATGACCGCGTTAAGATCAATTCGTACTCATTGAGTCCAATTTGCTTTAATTCAACGATGAATTGTGCTTTCAGAATCACAACACGTACGTGTATCGGTACTTCGCCTGCGAGGTTCTGTGCCTCGTCAATATAATCGGTCAACTCTATCTGATGAACCGATTCTTCGATGGCGAATTCCTCAGCTATGGTCTGCGAGTACTGCAGTTCTCGGATACACCGCAAGAGGAACGAATTGACCCCATGGTCTATGTGTTTCCCCGCGTTACCAAGTGTATATTCCACAAATACGGAGCTTCGGGTACAATACAACAGCACGATTCTCTCTGCATTTTGCCATTAAATATCGTCAATGAAAAGACATACATCTTCATCTGGTTCTGGTTCTTCATACTAGGCTTCATGTTAGTTATTCTGATAATATATCGAGCTCTGATCATTTGCGTTCCAATCATACGGCCGAGAATACTACATCTATCATCGAGAATATTGCCCATCGAAACTTGCCAGAGCGTTAGCAAAAAAGTCGACTTAGGCGACTGGTGGATACTTTACATTCTTTCGACCAACATGGACTCGCTCCTCTATAGGGATTTCCTTATGGAATTTACGAAGAAGATGGGTAATACTAGCTCGAAGTCCGTGACCGCATAAGCGTGAGATCTTGGACGCGCACCTTGCGCTGTATGATAATTTAATTATTTAGTTTAAATACACCGATATACGGACTGACTCGCACCTCGCGGCGCGTTCCTGCAAGTATGTTTACACTAAGATTTATAATATAGTTATATTTTCATATATCCATGTATTAGTAACATCAGGTATGCGCAAGCAGTTGAGATTTAAATTGGATTTAAATTGTTTTTGTAGACAATGATCATTCAGGATCATCATTAACTTTTAAACAAATAAGTAGTTGAAGCAAAACACATAACGAAACAAAATAACAACGATACGCGTCATTATGTTACTTTGCTTTGTTATGCGTTTGCTTTAATCACTTATTTATTTAAAAGTTAGAAGAATATTCTGAATCGTAGTGTAAATAATTAGTCTTTCCCAAGCGTTCAATTCTAGACATATATGTATATTTCATTTTTACCGTTTTTTTATATTGCATGTATATTCATATCCCGCGTAATTCTATATACAAGTTGCTTGGGAATGATTAATGCAATGATCTTATACTCAGTCTCATGAAAGAGATTTTTAATAAAATAGTTTTATATGTAGGATACCTAAATAGATGCTAAAAACTAAGTATAAAGAAATAATAGACCAATCGAAAAAGTGTTTAGCTGAAAAATGATTCTAATGTAATTTTGAGGTGTGAACGCGAACAAATAAAAAAATCCAGCTCAATTTCGTAGCACCCGTAATGTATATAATATAATAGACATGTAAAGGGTGTTTTGACCTGAAGTTTTTCTTTATTAGTAGAAGAAAAAATAGAAAGTTTCATTTTTGAAAATGTTAATTGAATTATTCTTTTTTAAAAATAGCTATCGCTTCTATATGTTTTTTTTTTAAAAGTTTGAAATATAAATTTTATAATTCGAGATAAAAACTTATTAATATTCAGTCTCTCTTTCGAGTCTTATTTTCATATATCAAGAAAATAGCTCGAATTTCCTTTCACAGATACACATTTGAGAATCACCGTTATATTACTTTATAAATCATTTTAGTTGTAAAAAATAATTGTACTATATTCTATAGATATATTCGCCGTTGCTCAAAGCGGATCGACTTTTATTCCGTTTCCATAGTAATCGCATTCGAGAATTCGGTTCGTCGATCGTGACGGCCTTGGGGAAAAAGGTGCAGCATGTAATCTAACTGTTAACAGTGGATTAAGCGGTTTCCGTTGCCTGTCTACATAAATGACCGATGAAGTTGCAACTTATCGTGACGCACACAAACCTGTCGCGACATTTTCAGCGAACGTTTCCATTCGACGGAACAGGCACTTTACGAATGATATATGCGTCATTGTTATTCCCTATACGTCAATTAAGGGAGAAGAGGCTACATTAGGAAAGTACGTGATTTGGATCACATACGAATCTTCGTTAGCTGTTATATAGCGTGTGCTAGAACTCTCGACTTTAGTTTCAGCGACAGAATTTTTTTTAACTTAATATTACTTGATATTGATATGGCATTACTTGATTTTTCTTTTGAATTTTTATTGATATATAATCAATATTTTATACAAAAAAAAATAACAAGTAATAATTCTTTGCAATGACTTAAGAAAAATCAATTTCATTCGTCATTGGAATTAAGGTCGAGGATTCTGGTACTGCCTAGTATGTAATTTATCTTCTTTCTATAATTTGACGCGAATTACTCTTGCGTTCTAAATGTGTATAATACTTTCGCTGTCAATTGCGTTATCTTGAATCGTAAGAAAACCGCGTTTGCAATATGGTCTTAACGCGACTAGCAATAAATAGTCACTGCACGCAGATTGCGACGACTACAAGATCATAAATATGAGAGAGAACTCTCAACTTTTTTCAAGCTACTATTTTAATGGTAATATTCGTCCATCTGTCGCAATTACGTGCATGTTTGTGTTATTTTATTATATTAAGATGTGATAAATAGTGGTATTTTCAAGAACACTAAAGGTAGAAATTAAAAGAGAAAGAGAGAGAAAGAGAGACACACAAAAAACTTCAATGTTGACCCGCTCATCTTTGAGCGTCGACACACTTTGCGTGAGAGATTTTTTGCCTGTTTGTGTTCCACGAACAACAAAAATTGTTGTCGGACAAGACTTCCACTTGAAATCGTGGATTCGTTTATAAATTTCCTAGCATATAAGTTTTATTGTATCTACGTGCGAGTAGAGACGTGCAAAGATTAAACATTTTAAACGACTTAAGCCAGAGCTTGTGGTTTTTTTGCCTTGAACGTATGTGGGACAACATGGAGATTTCAACGCGACGCTTGTTGACGCTTGTTCGTGATAAAGGTTCCTACACACAGTGACACATGCATTACATTTGACTAAAAATAACTTGATGATATGTGTTCGCCTATTGAAGCAATTTAGAACAAATTTTTCTGACATCCCATCTTTTTTGTTTTATACAGAAATGAAAACTGATGGAATATGATTCACAATAACTAATTGAATTTCCATACATGCATCAGAAATTAGTTTTTTAGCTGGTACTATTGATATGGCATCAATTTTTTACTCGATTTTTTTAAAAATTTTTATTAATATTCTGCTTATTGCATCATATTGTGAAATGAGACGAATACATTAAAAAAAATTTCATATTAAAAGAAATCAAATATATGTTGCAAAAGTAGCATTTCTTTTTCTGTAACAATTTACGATATTTAACTTTTTTTTATTTTATGAAATTTAGTTAAATATAATAATTAAATTTTGGACGCATAATAATAGATGATGACTATTTGATGTAATCATATGTTTTATTTGCTAAATTTTAATTTAATAAATAAAAATGATAGAAAAATTTTAATTCATGTTGAAAATTGTAGTATCACGATTTAATAAAAAAATGTTATTCGTTATAAAAATATTTAAGAGAAAAACATTGAGTTCATTAAAAGATATTAAAAGGTATTATTGAAAGTATCAATAAGATAATTCCACTTTTTTTAAATTAGATATACTATTAGAGTGACTTGTTTTATGTCGGAGATTTAACATTCTCATTTGCGTTCAAGACGGACATCGCGTAACAACATTCGATTTGATGACGCATTTTTCATACCTGTCTACGAATAAATTAAACTTTAAACGGTTCTGATAAATTATTACTGTATTACAGGAAGACTGAAATTATATGATTGAAGAGAATTCAAGAAGTATTAAAAGAGATTTAACAAAAACTGAAGTAATATAAAACGATCTTTCATATTATTATTGATATTTTAGAGGGTATTAAATTTTAGAGAATATTATATTAAATTAATAAATAATTTAATCGTGTTTTATTAAACAGGTCAGTTTCTCAAATTAAATAATAAGATTAAAATGAAATCGGAAAATATGAAAAGATATTATCTCGGAAAAGGTGATATATACTGTAAACAAAAACAGTTGGTTGCATGTTTCATTTATCTTCCACGGAGATCCAATTAGTTTGGCTTCTCACTACCTGATTCGCCGTAATTTCAGCGTATCTATAATGATTCACGCACGCTTATAATTATAATTATACAGAAGCGACATTATTTACACACAGTGGAATGCTTGACGTAAGAATTATTACTCGCACGATACGATTGTGATCTGTACAAGTACATATCGCGATAGAAACACGATGATCGAAGACTTGCAGACAACGGTAATAATGATTATGATATTAATATGTAATTCTTCGTAATTATTAATAATTCACACGCCGTAATGAGAAAAGTGTTTAAATGGAATATATAGAGTTTTTCTGAATTAACTCATTTAAATCAGTTAAAGTGCGCAGTAAGTCAATAAAATAAAATAAGAGGACGAGATAACATTTTTTCCGAAATTAAATAAAATGAAATCAATTCCCGATACTTTTTAAATTTATAATATTTAATTGAAAACTATAACGATTTTTATATCTGTAAATATATAAAAGTGATATTTTCCAATATTTGTTTTAGTGAAGCCGGGAAATCTGAATTTTATTGATATGATTGATTCTGCATATATTTAAAAAAATACGTTCAATATTTGTTGCAATAAGATTATTTTCAATCGCTACCTTCGTTATCTTTATTTAACAGTTTCATTTATTATAAAAAGAAATACGTATATAAAAATATGATACAATAAAGTGCCTTGTAAATTCAATTGGATGCACTAATGCACATTGAAGCCATCGTACATAAATATTGACGTAAAGATGTGTTTAATTAATATAAATATAGAAATGAATAAACTGCAAAATCTTCAATATGTTTTATTGCATTGTTAGGTAAAATATTTTATAATTCGAAATGTTCATTTTTTATTTTTATATTTAGATAAAATTATAATACAATATAACGATTTTAATATGCATACCATAATGCGCATTGGTGTGTCCACTTAAATTCGTTATTAAAAGTATATGATATACAATAGCTCAAATTTATTATATTTATTTAGTATTATTATAAAAAATATTATCATAAGCTATTTATTATATAATCAATAATAATTTTATCTAAAAATTTTTAGATTATTAGAATAAAAAATTATCAGAAAATAATTATATAACTATTTTTTAAATATATTTGAAAACATTTATGAGTGAATGTGGTAAAATGAATTTAAATGTTATAAAATTATTAAATTATAAATACGTGTCTTTTAAATATGATAAAATAGCAAATTTATTACAAAGAAAGAAGAATAAGAGGCTTTGTTATAGGCGCCCTCTGTTCAACATCTATTGCTCGATGTTCACGTCGATAAACACAGCTGTCCGAACTTGTCTTGTAAATTACCGACTGATCGATCACCGAATAAAGAAAGAATGCGGTAATTACGGTACACACATACACACACACACACGCACGCACGCACTCACGCACGCACGCACGCACGCACGCACGCACGCACGCACGCACGCACGCACGCACGCACGCACGCACGCACGCACGCACGCACGCACACGCGTGCGCGCGCGCGCGCGCGCGCGCGCGCGCGTGTGTGTGTGTGTGTGTGTGTGTGTGTGTGTGTGTGTGTGTGGTGCGTGTGCGTGCGTGCGTGCGTGTGCGTGTGTGCGTATGCGTGTGCGTGTGCGTGTATGTGTGTATATTTGAAATGAAATGTAAAATAAATTTTACTTTGTATACCAAAAACGATTCTTAAGAAATCTCTTCCTCTTTCCTTCTTTTGAAAAAAAATTTATTTTTCCTTTCACTT